>ENA-OWMU01000001-OWMU01000001.1-marine-metagenome-genome-assembly--contig:-NODE-1-length-45041-cov-122.029891_pt1 | contig 45041 bp, 40 predicted proteins | sample MGYA00248940_ERZ651137 | MGnify/ENA primary metagenome ERZ651137 (study PRJEB26858, sample SAMN05422230) | marine metagenome | place: Canada:British Columbia, Canada | study: EMG produced TPA metagenomics...
TCCCACTCGTGTTGTCGGTCTGATTATCGGTCTGGGACCACGGTCCCACTTGTATTGTCGATCAGACTATCAGCGTGAGACTACGATTCCATCAATGCCTGTCAAGGGCAAGTATTGACATGTCGTCGTAACCTGTAGAACGGAGTAACCTCGGTGTGCGGTTGTATGCCTGCTGTGGATTGCTGCTGTGTCCTGCTTATCCACAACATTTTGCGCACGGTTATGTGGACAAAATACCTGGTTACCCAGGCCGTGCCGGCACGTTAACCGGGCTGCATCCGATGCAAGTGTGTCGCTGTCGACGAGCTCGCGAGCTCGGACATGAGGTTGCCCCGTATTCAGTGTCGCTGATTTGTATTGTCTGAAGTTGCTTTTACGTTAAGTTGATGCAGATCAATTAATACGATACCTGCGTCATAATTGATTATTTGACGTGGTTTGATGGCCTCCACGCACGTTGTGATATGTAGATGATAATCATTATCACTTTACGGGTCCTTTCCGGTGATCCGACAGGTTACGGGGCGGCGACCTCGCGGGTTTTCGCTATTTATGAAAATTTTCCGGTTTAAGGCGTTTCCGTTCTTCTTCGTCATAACTTAATGTTTTTATTTAAAATACCCTCTGAAAAGAAAGGAAACGACAGGTGCTGAAAGCGAGCTTTTTGGCCTCTGTCGTTTCCTTTCTCTGTTTTTGTCCGTGGAATGAACAATGGAAGTCCGAGCTCATCGCTAATAACTTCGTATAGCATACATTATACGAAGTTATATTCGATGCGGCCGCAAGGGGTTCGCGTCAGCGGGTGTTGGCGGGTGTCGGGGCTGGCTTAACTATGCGGCATCAGAGCAGATTGTACTGAGAGTGCACCATATGCGGTGTGAAATACCGCACAGATGCGTAAGGAGAAAATACCGCATCAGGCGCCATTCGCCATTCAGCTGCGCAACTGTTGGGAAGGGCGATCGGTGCGGGCCTCTTCGCTATTACGCCAGCTGGCGAAAGGGGGATGTGCTGCAAGGCGATTAAGTTGGGTAACGCCAGGGTTTTCCCAGTCACGACGTTGTAAAACGACGGCCAGTGAATTGTAATACGACTCACTATAGGGCGAATTCGAGCTCGGTACCCGGGGATCCCACGATCGCCTAAGCCCCAAGGAGTGGAACGAAAAGGGGCGTCCAGACCTGCTTGAAAAAGCAAGGGCCAGAGTATCAGAGATCCTGGCGGGACCCAGACCGCAGCATTTTTCGACTGAGGTAGATCAGGAGATTAGAAAACACTATCCCGTTCGACTGGCCGTCACCGATTCGGACGAAGTCGCTACCGAGTAAGAGGAGGCCTTTTGATAAGGCGGCCAGAGTGTGTTCGAGTCACAGGTCTTATTGCTAGGGGGATAGCCGATCGATTATCCAAACACCGTCATTATTGCGCCGGTATTCAAATCGATCATGCAAGCGACTGGCTTGTCCTTGCCAAAATTCAAGAGTCTCAGGGGTGAGTCGATAGCCACCCCAGAAATCCGGTAACGGTATTTTTTCTTCAGCGAACTGTTGAGTGAGTTGGAAAAGCTTATCCTCCAAAACCGAACGATCGGAAATAACTTTACTCTGATGGGATGCCCAGGCTCCAACTTGACTTCCGCGACTTCGACTGTCGAAATAGGCAGAGGATTCATCATGTGGCAGTCGGCAGATTGCTCCGCGAGCGATGATCTGGCGACCCTGCGATGTCCAAGGAAACAGAATTGCTGCTTTCGGATTTTCCGCTAGATCCTGACCTTTTCGACTTGCATAATTAGTGAAAAACACAAACCCGTTTTGATCGAACTGTTTCATTAAAACAGTTCGAACGCTCGGCACTGCGTCGGCCGACGCAGTCGCTAAGCTGACGGCATTAGGTGCATCTGGATTTTCCTCGCAGGCCTCTCGAAACCATTGCTTGAACTGATCCATAGGTTGCGCGGCTAAATCATGCAGACTCAATGGCTCTCGTGAAAAGTCTTCTTGGATATTATTAGGGATGCTCATTAAAATTTAAGGTAAATTGGGGAAGTCAGTCTAGTGTGACAGCCTTATTGTTTTGACTCACAGCTAGATCATAGCTCCATATATCGACGTCAAACCCTTCTTCTCTTAGTCGTTCGGCTAGGGCGCCAAGGTACCTCTGGAAATTGGGCTCTTCTGTGTATGCCATTTCATTGACATAACGAAAGATGCCGTAGGTATGAAAGGTCTTAAACGCGCCGTCCATGCGCATGACTTCTTTACCGCTGGAATCAAAAAATATGATGGTTGGCGCAAATTGAACGTTAAGATCTTGAGCAAATTTCCTGACTGTGATCTGATGACCGTCTACTGTCGTAACAGGAGTGTTTGACCACATATCGAGTTGAAATGACTTAACCTGTCTCGCTTGATTTCGGGCAAGTGATTGGGTGAGTACTTTTTGATGCAGGATGTCGCATTGACGGCAATTAGATTGCTCAAAATAGATTGCAAAAGGCTCCCCAACTTGATTGGAGATGTTGAGTAAATCCGATTCAAAAAATTCTTGTCTGTTCATTTGATTGTTATCTGGCGAGCCTTGAAGGCTGGCGAGATACTCCGGGAATGTTTTCTCGGAGTTACTGGTTTTCTTGGCCCAGTCGAGTGCAGCTCGTAGTTCTTTCGGCGGATAATAGCCGTTGAGTCGAAGAGCAATGTCACGTGACTCGTTAAAGAAAAGTAAAGTTGGGGTGAAATTAACGTTAAGTGCCGCCGCGAGTGTCTTTTCTGTAAATGTTCGACCACCCACCTGAATAATTTCCCGGTCACCCCAGATGTTGATCGCGACAACGTCGTAGTGGGTATTCATCGTCTCTACGATGTCGCGCTGGGAAAAATTGTGTTCAATGAGCGCGTTACAGTAAGGACATCCTGCTTGCCAGAAGTAAAGTACAAGCCGTTTTTCTTGAGTGGCGGCTTCTGCAATATCATCTTCAAAATCAAGAAAGCTATCTTTAAACCAGCTGGGGTGCTCAGATTCCATTGCGCCAAGAAATTTGCCTAATTCACTTGAAGCAAAGACAGAAGTGGTTGACAGTGGCATCAGAAGAGCGAGCGCTAATATAAAATGAGCACTGGAGTGGAAAACCGAAAAATGCTTCATTTTTTAGGGTTACCCGTAAGTGATTTCCACTGGAAAATTCGAAATTTTTTCTTTCCAGGACTTGGGCCCCTGGATATGGGCTGATGCGCCTGAGCTGTCGACAGCGACTGTGACCGGCATATCTTTAACTTCAAACTCATAGATCGCTTCCATGCCGAGATCTTCAAACGCCACTACCCGTGCCGATTTAATGGCTTGAGAAACAAGATAGGCGGCACCCCCCACAGCAATTAGGTACACACTACCGTGTCTCTTGATAGCCGATATTGCATCTGGTCCTCGCTCAGCTTTTCCAATCATTCCTGCAAGCCCCGTCTTTTCCAGCATCGTGTCGGTAAACTTATCCATTCTTGAAGAGGTTGTCGGACCTGCAGGACCCACCACTTCGTTACCCACCGGATCCACGGGGCCGACATAGTAGATAAAGCGACCCGCGAAATCGACGCCCTCAGGGAGAGGCTTGTTCGCGGCGATCAATTCCAGAACTCGCTTATGAGCCGCATCTCGGCCAGTGAGAATTTTGCCACTAATGAGTAAATTCTCTCCTATTTTCCATGAGCGATACTCTTCAGGAGTCAGGCGTTCAAGATCAATTCGTCTGCCTGATACGGTATTGGTTATTTTTGGCCAAACAGTAGGATCCACTAGAGGCAGCTCGGCAGGGCCGTCACCGTTGAGTTGAAAGTGAACATGGCGAGTGGCCGCACAGTTTGGGATCATTGCTACGGGTAACGATGCGGCATGAGTTGCGTAAGTTTCTATTTTGACATCAAGCACGGTCGTTAATCCGCCGAGTCCTTGAGCGCCAATACCCAATCGATTGACCGCTTTGAATATTTCAAGCCGAAGTTCTTCCACCTGATTTTTTGGACCATTTTTAATTAATTCATCCATGTCGATAGAGGACATCAAAGACTCTTTCGCCATGAGCATGGCTTTTTCCGGCGTACCGCCGATTCCGAGGCCTAGCACACCTGGCGGACACCATCCTGCGCCCATAGTCGGCAGCGTGTCCGTAATCCAATCAACGAGACTATCACTTGGATTTAACATCGTCATGCGCGCTTTATTCTCGGAGCCACCACCTTTCGCAGCGACCGTTATTTCAATATTTTCGCCTGGCACGATCTCGGTATGGACGATGGCGGGCGTGTTATCGCCGGTATTTTTTCTTGCCCCAATCGGCGGAGAGACCATGGAGGCCCGAAGAGGATTATCGGCATTTGTGTAGGCGCGACGCACGCCATTATCAATTGCATCCTGAATAGAATCATCACCATCGATCACAGCTGATTGTCCGATTTTGAGAAAGACAACGACGACACCTGTATCCTGACAAATCGGCCGATGACCCTCAGCGGCGAGTCGGGAGTTGATTAGAATTTGGGCCATTGCATTTTTGGCCGCCGGTGATTCCTCACGCTCATAGGCGCGGGTCATTGCTTTAACAAAATCGGGAGAGTGATAGTATGAAATATACTGCAACGCATTAGCGATACTCTCGGTAATGTCTCTTGTTTCGATTCGAGCCATTTATTTGTTCAACACTTTATCTCATGATTTAACGGGTGGAAGTTTAACAAATGCCGGTGTCCACCCTGATAGAGAAGGCATCAGAGGCTAAAAAACGCTTATTTAATAGCGTAGTACACTTCAGCCTTGCGCTGAAAAAAACTTATTTTTAAACTGGCGCGGCTTTCAAACCTCTTTGATTAATTATTACGTATATGCCATACAGATTTAGGCAGTCAGGGCGAATCATATTGACGTGCATGATGGGCATGGGTTTTTTGTATTCTTTTGCGTCTCATGCATTTGTTGAAGTTGGAAAGCACAAGATGCAGTGTAATTCCGCTTTTCCCTGCCCGCCTGACCTACAAGATCGAGTGAATTTCTGGATCGACATCTATGGACGCTGGGATAGTCAGGATTCCGTACTTCACGATGCGCTTGTGCCGCATAGGGTCTACGCGGTATTCGAAGGACGCGCGTGTGGTCGCAAAGGAAACACCGCTTTCGTTAAGGACCAGAAGAAGAGAATTTCTGGTGAATTGCATACGCTCGCCAAGCAGTTAGATCGCAACTCACCTATCAACAGTGACTATCGGAAACACTTATTAAAATTGTTTCCCGATCGGTCGAGCACGGAAATTCGTCGAGCAGCAGGCGATATTCGATGCCAGACAGGAAATCGCGATGGCTTTCAAGTCGCTCTTCGGCGCTTTGGTACCTATGGCCCCATTGTCCGGAACGTACTAAAGAATTCAGGACTGCCCCGAGATATTCAATATCTGCCGTTCGTTGAGTCGTCCTACAACCCAAAGGCGTATTCTCGCGTGGGTGCGGCGGGTATGTGGCAAATCATGCCGGCAACGGCTCGAGACCTGGGTCTGGAATTAAATGCCACAGTCGACGAGCGTCTGGATCCAGAGGCCGCAAGCTGGGCGGCCGCGCGCTACCTTAAAAAAGCACGCGCAACCTTAACCAAAGCGGCGCGGAAAAAAGACCCGCAAGTAAAAGACAGTGAACTCAGTCCATTCGTGATTACTTCGTATAACTATGGAATGAATGGAATGCGCCGCGCGATAACAAAGATCGGACCCAATTATATGCAGGTTCTGAATAAGTATCGCTCAAGTAGTTTTCAGGTCGCCGTGAAAAATTTTTATGCAGGTTTTCTTGCAGCGCGACATGTTGCACAAAATCAGAAAAAGTTTTTCGGTTCCGTCATGCCAGGCCGACCGCTTCGATACGATACGCTTGTCCTTGATCGGCCGGTGTCGATTTCCCGGATAAAAAACGTATTCAACTTGTCCGAGACTCAGCTTAAAGAATTTAATCCAGCGCTGACTCGTTTCGTCTGGCATGGATGGCGGACAATTCCTGACGGTTATCGGTTGCGTCTGCCGCCCCGCATCAGCGGATGGAAAAATGCAGTTGCTCGGTTAAAAATGATGCCTCCGGAGGCGCTGCCTGGCGGTTCTGTCGAATATACCGTTCGGGCTGGTGATACGGCCTGTGGGGTTGCCGCAGCATTTAATGCCGATTGCGACGTTCTAATTGCGATTAATGGCCTTAATCGGCAGGCCGTCATTCAAGTCGGCCAGAAGCTTCAGGTGCCCTCGCGGACGCAAGGGCGTCAAAATGTGGCGCGCGGCGGAAAATATATCGTCACATCTGGTGATAATGCCTGCAGTATCGCCAGACGCTACGGGGTTGGTTGCGATGACCTTCTTGCTGCGAATGGCCTTGGTCGGGGTTCCGTTCTGGGCGTGGGAATGACGCTGATCATCCCCGGTTCTCTTGGACAGTCTCCTAGTGCTGGATATACCGTTGGAAAGGGTGACAGTGTCTGCAGTATCGCGAGCCGTCATAGCGTTGATTGCGATAAGCTGCTTGCGGCTAACGGACTTACCAAGGGTGAATACATTTTTCCCGGCCAATCACTCACGATTCCCGGCGTGAGTCAAACTTCGACAGAAGATACGTTGTTACAATCGTCAACTCGGTTATCTCGGTTATCTCGGGTGACTGTTGACTACACTGTAATGACTGGAGATAGCGCCTGCCGTATTGCCGCAAGATTTTCCGTTTCCTGCCGTCGTCTGATGACAGACAATCAGCTTGGAGCTGATGCTCTCATTACCCCGGGACAACTTCTTCAGATAGAGGGCGTTGATCCCAAAATTGCAAAGGCAGCAAAACAGCTGGCGAACGCGAACAAAGAGGAGGCACAAGCTTCCAGCAAAAACAAGCTTCAAGTTTCGACTCAGGCATGGCCAGATATTAATCCGTTAGATACACCGGTTGACTTGTCTATTCAGATTTCAGGTCAAGATGGTCGCACCGTGTATCGAATTAACGTCGAGCCAGAAGAAACCCTAGGCCATTATTCCGATTGGCTTCGGCTTGGGGGCGTACAGAAAATTCTGGACTTAAATGGCTATGATCGCTCAAATGAACTATCCATTGCCGATGCTTTATTGCTGCCTGTTGAAAATCAAGATCAAAAGCTGGGTTTCGAGAGTCGTCGTGCGGAATATCATCGAGTCCTTGTGGAGGAATTTAAAGAGAACTTTGAGACCACCGGGACTGAGGTTTATCAGATTGAAGCCGGTGACAGTCTTTGGGCGCTTGCCCGTGAGCATGAGCTCCCCATATGGGTGATTACCCGTTATAACCCTGCTTTACGATCAGGACCGCCCAGGGTGGGGGACTCTATCCGTATTCCCCAGATTCAATCACGGCGAATTTAGGACTGTAAAAGACCTTTAGTCATTCTTCGGGTCAAATTTTAAAGCAACTGAATTAATACAATATCGTTGCCCGGTGGGTGCTGGCCCATCTTCGAAGACATGGCCGAGGTGAGCGTCGCATGTTGCACAACGAATCTCGACTCTAACCATGCCATGGCTAGCATCCCGCTGTTCGTCTATTTTTTTGCCGTCAATAGGTTGCCAGAAGCTCGGCCATCCAGATCCCGAATCAAATTTATGGGTCGACTCAAAAAGAGACTCTCCACAACAGATGCAATGATATGTGCCGTTGGCTTTAAGTGCATTGTATTCGCCGGAGAACGGTCGTTCAGTGCCGTGTTCCCGGCATACTAAATATTGCTCAGCCGTTAATTGCTGCCGCCATTGATCATCTGTTTTTCTTATTTTCTCTTTCATCTCTAAGATTCTAGGATACGTTAGTGTGTCGTGCACTGGCCCGACGGCGTCTGGCCAAGTAAGCACTTCGAGCGATTTTGATGTCCTCTAGGAACCATGAAAGCTCATCTAGATGGAGTGCTTGAGGGCCGTCGACGAGTGCTTGCTCTGGTCGCGGATGGAAGTCTGCCAAGACCATGTTAGCCCCAGCAATAACACCTTGTGCTGTGATATGCATGACATCAAGGAGGCCATCCGGCCCGATATTTCGATTGCCGACCGAGTGAGATGGATCAATACAAACTGGCAGATGAGTGAGATGGCGAACCACTGGAACATGCGCAAAATCGACCAGATTCCGATGAGGATCACCCATGTTGGTTTTCATCCCGCGAAGACAAAAAACAATATTGCGATTTCCTTCGCTTGCAAGATATTCAGCAGCATTCAACGATTCATCCAGCGTAATGCCAAACCCGCGTTTGAGCAACACTGGAAGTTCAGTCTGGCGACCGACTTCTTTAAGTAGTTCAAAGTTTTGAGTATTGCGAGTACCAATTTGTAGCATGACCCCGGTAGGATGACCCGTTTGTTCAAGTGCCTGCTGAATTTCTCGCACATGTGAGCCGTGTGTGATCTCCATTGCTATGACGCGAATGCCATATTTTCCCGCAAGCTCGAATACCCAGGGCAGACAGTTTGCACCATGACCCTGAAAGGAATAGGGATTGGTTCGCGGCTTGTAGGCGCCCATTCTCGTGCAAATCTGTTCATTTTCTTTCAGCGCACGAAGCATCGTTTCAACATTTTCAGGATTATCAACAGCACAAAGGCCTGCAAATACATGTAAAGAATCCTGATCAAATCGGACCCCATTGTAAGTAAATCCAGAATCACGTGTGTCATTGGCATGCCGGCCAATGACCCGATATTCCCGTGAGACGCGAACGACTTTCTCGACTCCGGAAAGAGACTCAATCTCGCTTGCGTCTAGCGCTACAACGTCACCAATCAAATAAATTTCAGAGAGGGTCCGATCTGATCCTTTAATAGAATGGGTACGAGCAGTAATCCCTGGTTTCGCACTTAGAAAGTCAAGAACCAGCTGTCCGTTGGGCGTCTCCAAAGAGCTGTCGGGATGAAGAATGACGATCATGTTCAGGGTCCTATAGGGCGAGAAGCTAATGAGTAATCACTGAGTTAAAGAATTGATTCGGTTTTTTTAGCAGGTGGATTGTTTTTGCGAAGTGATTATCTTATGGATCATTGGATTGTAACGACTTCAGTGGCGGCATTCCCAATGATGAAAATGATTAATAACGCGACATCCGATTCCTCCCGAAAGATTACATATTTAGCAGAACTAACGTGGCAACCACTCAAACAACCCGTTTTGTCTGTATAAAATTTTAAGCCTAGGCCGGATTCTGTAATAATCAGGGGTCGAGATTTAGGTTTTATACTATCAAAAAAATCCGGGTTTAAACATCTACCCAGCTGAATCTGAAGGAGTTCTTAAATGAAACTGATTACGGCAATAATTAAACCATTTAAACTAGACGACGTACGAGATGCGCTTGCCGAAGTCGGAATCAAGGGTATGACCGTAACGGAAGTTAAGGGTTTTGGCCGGCAAAAAGGCCACACCGAACTTTATCGCGGCGCTGAGTATGTCGTGGACTTCGTGCCGAAAGTAAAACTCGAAGTTGCGGTTGACTCTGCGATTGCAGATCAGGTCATTGACGCGATCGTTAGCGCAGCGCGAACTGAAAAGATCGGGGACGGTAAAATATTCGTGTACGATGTTGACCGTATTATCCGGATACGGACCGGCGAAGAAGATCAGGACGCGCTCTAGAAAAGCGAATCTCGTTTGCAAGTAAGTGAATCTCTAACGGGCAAACTCAGCCTGTAGTCTCGATATCTGCTAGCGCTTGACGATTAGTTTTCTGAGATACACGTCTTGTTTAAAAAACTATCGCGTGATTTCATTTTCAGCGTTTGATGGTACGAGGTGAACATCTCGCTGTGGAAACGGGATGCTGATTCCGGCAGCATCTAGCCAAAGTTTTGTATCCTTATTTAGATCGAACTTTAAGGCCCAGAAATTTTCTCTCGTGCTCCAGCATCTGAGACTGAGGTCAACTGATGAAGCGCCAAGCCCCGTCACCAATACCTGGGGCTCAGGCGCCGCAAGTACTCTATCGTCTGAACGAAGGTGACTCAACAACAGGTCAATTGCGGCCTCGACGTCGTCTTCATAGGCAATGCCAACCGGAACATCCATTCGTCGAGTGGGTAATCGTGAGTAGTTTAAGATTGACGTGTTCCAGAGTGCGCTATTGGGCACCGAGAGGTAAACGCCGTCATATGTTGTCATATCTGTTGTAAAAAGGCCGACCTCATTGACCGTTCCCGCGGTACCGCCGGCGTCAATATAATCCCCCACCTTGAGCGGCCTTAGAATCAAAAGCATGATGCCCGCCGCAATATTTTGTAGTGTTCCTTGTAAAGCCAGACCAATGGCGAGACCCGCGGCACCGAGAACCGCAATAATTGATGTGGTTTGAATGCCAAGCTTGGCAAGAACTGCGATAAGGGTGATTGCGAGGACGGCATATCGTGCGATTGAGGCAAAAAACGGTTTGAGCGTGTCATCAACGACAGGCACTTTATTCAGACTTCGAAGCGTGATGCTGCGGACACGTCCCGCGACCCACCAACCGAAAAAAAGGATTGCAATGCCCGCAACAAGGTCTAATCCATACTCGGACACAACTCCGATCAGTGATTCAAGATGGTGTAAAAGATTTTCATTCATGACTGTAGTCTAGCGCGAAGTTAAATTAAGTTTTTACTGAAACTGTTGATAACATTTCAAAATTGCCAACGATATTGTGCCACGCGCGGCGCGGGGGGTACACTCATAAAAATTTGCAACCACATTACCCCAATGAATAAACCATTCGAGGAGCCGGTCAAGTCCGTTGCGCTCAAACTACCGAGCGCCGACTCTTTGATTTGGCGAACAAGCAATATCGACTGGCAGGCGTGTGATGAATCCGGATTTTGGGTGAAGCCACTCATTGAAGACGAGTCGAAAACGATTCGCACCTGGCTGATGAAAATAGACGCGAGCGCATTCTCTGATCTCCATGCGCATGATGAATACGAGCAAATCTATGTATTGAGCGGCTCTTTTTATGATCAGGATAGTGAGTATGTCGCCGGGGATTTTATCGTTCGGGCGCCGGGAGCCATGCACACGGCAGGGAGCAAAACGGGAGCGACGGTTTTACTTTTTTATTCTCCTGAATAGGGCTGTGCGGGCAGAATAATGGTGTCAACGATGGTGATGTGAATGTCAGATTTTTTCGGCTATTGTCATCGCCTCGCTGATTGCAATTTCTACCGTGCGTGGTGCCCGACAATCACCGACCGAAAAAATTTCGATATTGGAGTGGTCGAATGCTGCTATTAATTCGTCATTCGCTTTAGATCCGGACCAGTCGACAATAAGATCGATAGCTTCCCGAGTTTCGGAACGCGAATCGAAAACGTTGGATAGCGTGACTCGATTATGATTGATCGACTTGATAATGCTCGAGTTGGTGAACGAGCAATCTAGTTTTCCTAAGCGCTCAAACCAGGCGGAACGGTTGGTGGCATCAATATCACTCGCAACGGCAATATCGGAGCTCACAATCTCGACGGTTTTTTTCTGATGCAAGAGTGATTCGGCTGCAGCAACGCCTGCTTGACCTCGACCGTCGTTGAGAACCAACACATTGGATTCCTGAACGAACGCGCCGCCCAGCACGTCATGAGGCGTCATGATTTTAATCTTTGAATAACCATCGAAAGTCCGGTGCTGCTCAAAAGCACCTGTCGCGATCACCACAGCATCAACTTCAAGTTCCAGGATGTCAGTCTCAGTCATGGGACTGTTGAAGTGCACCAACACGTTGAGTCGGGCAAGTTCGTCAAGACGCCAGTCAATGACGCGCCCCAGTTCTTTCATGGAGGGCGCGTTTGCCCATAAAGCGAGTTGTCCACCGGCACGGGATGAGGCTTCATATACGGTGACATGATGTCCACGCTCGGCACTGATGCGAGCACATTCAAGACCGGCAGGTCCTGCGCCAATGACGACGACTGATTTGACGTCTTGAGTAGGTTTGAATTTCCGCCCCGGTGTGGGGAGTAACGCATTCTGAATACACCGGATGGGTTTTCCGGCATATCGATTTGCGATGCAAATGTTGGCGCCCGCACAAATACGAATGCTACTTTCGACTTTGCCCCGCAGCTTTTGAAGAATTTCAGGATCACAGATATGTGCACGAGTCATCCCGACCATATCGGCCTGACCCCGCGCGAGAATATCTTCGGCGTGGGAGGGATCTACAATTCGACCGACCGCGAAGACAGGTAGGTCCACTACTTTTCGAATTGCTGTCGCAAGCGGTACAAATACGCCGTGTGGAACCGGCGTCGGCGCCCAATGCTTGTTCCGACCCTGATGGGAAAAGTTAGTGTGTGCAATGATATTGAGGTAATCAATGAGGTTTGTGTCTGCAAGTTGTTTACAGATCACTTGCATATCGCTTAGTGCAAGACCGCCTGCCTCAAATTCATCACCTGGCAGACGGATACCCAGAACGCATTTTGTCCCCAATACGCCTTTGATTGACTCAAGAAGCTCAAGGAGAAAGCGCATTCTGTTGTTAAGAGATCCACCGTACTGGTCTTGCCGATGATTGGTGAGTGGAGATAAAAAAGCTTGCGGAAGAAAACCGAAGGCACTGAGCACCTCGACGCCGTCCATGCCGCCGGCAACCACCCTTTTTGCAGCCAGGGCATGGGCATCAATAACTTCAATGATTTCCCGTTGACTCATTTCATGAGCGATATTTCCATTGATTTCCGAGCGAACCGCAGACGCTGACCAACTCTCTCGCCCGGGTTGGCCAATTAATACCGTGCCGCCACTGTGTGCAAGTTGAGCGAGAATCCGGCCGCCTTCTTGATGGACTGCGGCGCTCAAAGCCTGATAGCCCGGAACGATGCTGTCGTCTAGATTCCAAAGGCCGTCTGAACTTGTACTCAGTAGGCCAGACTCATGTACGGGTGTGCCACCTGTGATTTGAAGTCCCACGCCATTTCGTGCGTAGTTTTGGTGATAGGCGATGTATTGCTTGCCCGGTTTGTTGTTCTCCGCAAAACCGGGTACGTGCGCTGAGACCAGCACGCGGTTTCGCACTTGCATGGGGCCAATCTCAAGAGGTGAAAAAAGATGAGGGTAATCATTCATTATGGATCCTCAGAGTATTTAGCGCGGTGACTTTCGTTTGAGTATTACTGATTAAACTGATGGAAATCTCTAGCGTCTTTCGAGCTCGTAGATTAGCATCGAATTGCGGACGTAGCTTTTTTCAGCATTTGAGATGGGATGATAATCCCAAGATAGATTTTGCTGTCGCATTACGTTTTTCAAAAAAAGATCTCCGACGCTGGCTTTCGAGCACACGCCCGGTAAGGGATGGAAAGTGGGTACTTCTGCTGAAAACTCGACGACGTTATCCCATGTCGAGATGTTGCTTGGGAGACGACCGATCATCATCACAAATCGCGATGGCGCGCATAATGGCGAGTTCGTATAGGCCGCATCGAAAGTTACACCTTCTTCGGAAAGACGATGCAGCGTTGGTGCGGGAACGATCGGATGCCCGTAACTTGGTAAATATCGAGGCGCAAGCTGATTGGCCATGATCAGGGTGATGTTTGGCGATTTGGTGGTCATGTTGGCAAGACGGTCAACTGCGCATGTGGGATGCATCAGGATCAAACAGAACGTCTGGATTAATACTGGCTGGGCAGCGATCGCCCATGATTTCGATCTCAAAACCATTAGGCGAAAATTCTGTCGCATAGTGGGTGGGCACATAGCCCAATGCAACGGACCGATCCGTATAATGCGCATAACCTCCGGACGTCACATAACCGATGATCTTATCGTTCTTGTAAATCGGTTCATTACCCATCACATCGCACTGTTTGGCGCTGACCGAGAAGGTTACTAATGTTTTCTCTGGTCCGTTTGTTTTTTCTCTGGCAGCAGACTCCCGGCCGATGAATTCTCCTTTTTCGAGGTTAACAAAGCGATCAAGTCTGGCTGCGTAGGGCCCATAAATGGGTCGATATTCTGTTGCCCATGAGCCAAAGCTTTTCTCAAGACTCAACGAGCGCATGGCGCGGGATCCAAACGGTTGAATACCGAGGTCCGCGCCTTTGCGCATGATTTCATCCCAAAGCTGGCCGTGAAACTCGGAGCGGACCCAGAACTCATAGCCCAAATCCCCCGTAAAGCTAATGCGCCCGGTCAACGTCGGGATCATTCCAAGATCAAGGGATTGGAAGTCAAGAAACCGCAGTGTCGAGTCCGACGCATCCTTGTTAATCAGGCGGGATAGCAGTTCGCGCGAGCGGGGTCCTGCGATCGAAAGTCCGAGGAGATTCATGCCATGCGATTGAAGACTGACACTGTCATCATTCGGGAGATTTTCTTCAAACCAGCGCATGTGATATTGCTCTGCCGCGCCCGAGCCAAAAATAAAGAAGCGCTCATCGGCAAGTTTTCCAACCGTGAAGTCGCCGATTAACTTGCCGTTGTGATTCAGCATGGGCGTTAAACAGAGTCGCCCCGCCTTGGGTAATCGATTGGCGAGAAGCATGTCGAGCCATGATTCCGCGCCGGGCCCAGTAATTTCATATTTCGCAAAAGATGAGATATCAACAAGCCCAACGTTTGTGCGCACGTTTTGGCATTCATTTTTGATCGGCTCAAACGCATTGGAACGCAAGAACGTCACGTTTTCAACGGGTGTCATATCAGCAGGTGCGTACCATAATGCTTGCTCCATGCCGAAAGAGACGCCAAAAACTGCATTAAGTGCCTTTTGCTTTTCATAGATCGGCGTGGTGCGAAGCGGCCTTGCGGCGGGAAGCTCTTCATTCGGGAAGCGGACCTGAAAGCGTCGGGAATAATTTTCGCGAACTTTGGCGTTGGTATAGGCCATGGTTGTCCAATCGCCATAGCGAGAGACATCCATCCCCCAAACATCAAAGCCCGGATCACCTTCTGTAATCCAGTTTGCGAGCGCAAGACCAACACCACCACCTTGACTGAAGCCGGCCATCACACCGCATGCGCACCAGTAGTTTTTCAGTCCCCGTACCGGTCCGATCAGCGGGTTTCCATCAGGCGCAAAAGTAAACGGCCCATTAATGATCTGTTTGATTCCGGTATGTTCAAACGCCGGAAAATGTCGAAATCCGACTTCCAGAGACGGAGCGATTCGGTCGATATCTTCAGCCAGGAGTTCATGACCAAATTCCCACGGCGTCTCTTTGGGTGACCACGGTACGCAGGCTTTTTCATAAGTCCCCATTAGCATACCTTTACGTTCTTGGCGCAGGTACAACTCGCCATCGGGATCGACGATATGGAGGACTTCCTTGCCTGTTGTTCGATTAATCTCTTCAACTTCTGGCATGTCTTCAGTGATGAGATACATATGTTCCATCGCAAGCACTGGAAGCTCGAGCCCGACCATCCGCCCGATCTCGCGCGCCCAAAGTCCGCCGGCATTCACGACATGATCCGCAGCGATCGTGCCCTGTTCTGTTGTAACAGACCATCCCCCCTCAGGCGTTTGATTGAGTTCAGTGACGCGATTTCGAAGGTAGATTTCTGCACCCTGAACCCGCGCTGCTTTTGCGTAGGCATGGGTCACATCAGAGGGTGAGAGATGTCCATGCATTGGCGTATATAGTGCGCCTAAAAACTCATTAGGGTTAATGAGCGGCAGAATATTCTCAGCTTCTTTTGGCGTCAGCAGTTCGGTTTCAATCCCAAGCAGTTTCTCTTGGGATTGCATCACTTTCAATAGTTCCAGGCGCTCGGGCGTCGCTGCCAGAAAAACACCCCCGGTTAAATGAAAGCCAGTCTCTTGACCGGAGATCTCTTCGATTTCTTTATAAAGATCGATTGTGTAAGACTGAAGTTTGGCCACCTGCGGATCGTTATTAAGGGTGTGGCAGCCGCCTGCTGCATGCCAGGTCGAGCCGGAGGTTAGCTCTGAGCGCTCAATTAATACGACGTCTTTCCAGCCTGCTTTCGTTAGATGATAGAGAACGGATACGCCAACTACGCCTCCGCCAATGACTACAACCTGCGCATGTGATTTCATGATCGCCGCAAACTCTTAATGTTGTTTTCCCTAGACTGGAAATATTAGTCCAGTTTTACAATGAAGTGCTATGACAAATCCATATCGGCGTTACACCGAAAGATAGATTGTTTTAAAAAAGGGTGGGGTTAACCGGAGACGTGGATGTCATGCCTCCGTCAACGACGAGGCATTGGCCAGTCACGAAAGCGGATTCTGCAGATGCCAGCCAGACGGCAGTTGCAGCCACATCTTCTGGGTTGCCCAGTCGGCCGGCCGGATGACGGGCCAGGGCATCTTGTCGCGCCGCGTCCGAATCCTCGGCAACTGTAAATGCGGCGTCGGTCATCTGGGTCGTGATCCAGCCTGGGCAAATAGCGTTACATCGGATTTTAGGCCCGTGATCGACCGCAATGGAGCGGGTGAGTCCGTGTACAAACGCTTTTGAAGCGTTATAAAGGGCAAGACCGGGATCTGCGATATTCCCAGACACAGAACCAATATTAATGATAACGCCGCCGCGTTTCATCAGTGGGATAAAGGTTCGGCAAGCCATAAAGACCGCCTTGGCGTTAACGCCCATCATGAAATCCCAATCATCGTCTGTTGTATCAACGATCGTTTTTTCTATTTGAACGCCGGCATTGTTAACGAGAATATCGAGTCCGCCGAACCGGTCAAGCGCAAGAAAGCTGAGCTCCTCGATCTCGTCTTTACTAGCCAGATCGGTTTGAGTCCATCCGACTATCGAGGGTAAATCTGAAGGGCGTGATGCCCGGCCACAGGTCATCACGTCTGCACCTTCCGATACAAAAGCATCAACGATTGCGCGACCGATTCCCTGGCGACCTCCGGTAACCAGGGCAGCTTGTTCATGAAGGCGCATTTTGTTTCTCTGTTGGATCCCTAGTCTGTATGGGCTGAAGGATATATCAGATGAGCTTGGTGAATCGAGATTCTTTATCGTTTCCTAATAGCTTTTTTATGCGTTAGCTCTCGACGGCTCGTTGATAAGCATCGAGAATCAAACTGTGAAAGTGGTGAACCGCATGCTCGCTCAGGCCACTGTTCTCTGGATCCACCAGATATCGTCCTTGATTAAAAGCCGGCGTTCTCATGCCCCGCTGGACGCTTTCAACAAGTGCAATGTCTTCGGGCTGCAATGTTTCATCAATAAATTTAATCGCTTCTCGCTCTGCATTGTTGGGAGAATTGGTTTCAAAAAAGAAATCAAAGACTTCATAGGTCTCTTCGGGGCCGGCGGGGTAAAAACGCCAAACCATAAAATTTCCTCGACCGGGGTAGCGCATCAGCGTTGTGTTTGGCCATAAGTACCAAACGGCATGATCAGTGACCTCTGCCGAATCAATTCCGTAAGCCTTATTTTCAGATCGACCGGCTTTTGCCATGTGACTCGAATAGATACCATGGGTTTTTACTTTATAGGTATCCATCTCAACCAAAGTGCAAAAATCCCGATGCGCTACCGGGCAGTGATAGCACTCGAGGAAATTATCAACCACGGCTTTCCAGTTCGCTTTGATCGAATAGGTTAACGTATGGGCGTGGGCCAGCTCTGATAGGTCCGGCACATAAGAAAGCACTTCATCCGCGAGGCCTTCGCTTTGCTGGGAAAGAGAAATCGCATTTGGGTTCAGATTAACGAATACCAGATGACAAAAAACCTCGACGCGGATGGAGTCAAGGCAAATCTCTTCTAGAATAAAGTCTTCAATTAATTCCGAGCGCCGAGCGCTGGCAAGCTTGCCGTTAAGCTCATAGACCCAGGCGTGGTAGGGGCAGGCGATTAAATTCACTTGGCCGCGGCCTTTTAGTAATTCATGACCACGATGTTTGCAGACGTTGTAAAACGCTTGTAGTTCACCTGACTTATCACGACAGGCAAAAACACTCTGGCCCTGGATCTCGGTTGCAACATAAGCGCCAGGACTGGCCAACTGCTTCTCGTGACACAGAAACTGCCAACTGTTGTGAAAGATATGCTGACGCTCGATCTCGGCAAAATGGGGATCTTGGTAGCATCTTGAATGAAGCGAACGGGAGCGAGACGCAATGGGATCGAATCCCTTACTGATCTGGGAGAAGGTGGCTTGATTGAGTTTAGGAACGCTCATGAATGTAGTTCCCCACGATTATGCTCAATGTATGATACCGCTTTTACTTGCCTCGTTTCGTTTTTGAATGTCCCGTTGGGTTATTTTCAGCTCGATATTTACAGTTTTTAGTTGTATCGATGATGATATTGATAGAATACGGTTCAAAATGAATACCAGATTATGAAACATCTTTTTGATAGCAACCGGGCTTGGGCAAAAAATAAAAAGAACGATGATCCGGAGTTTTTTTCAAAATTAGTCGCTCAGCAGAATCCGGACTACTTATGGATTGGCTGCTCTGATAGTCGTGTACCGGCTAATCAGATTGTCGGTCTTTTGCCCGGCGAGCTATTTGTTCATCGAAATGTCGCAAATCTAGTAATTCATACGGATCTTAATTGTCTTTCCGTTATTCAGTATGCCGTAGAGATTCTGAAAGTGAAGCACATTATTGTTTGCGGACATTACGGATGTGGCGGGGTGGAAACGGCGATCAGTGATCGGTCAAGCGGTTTTATCGACAACTGGCTGTTGCACATCAAAGATCTATATCATCGCAAGCGGTCAGAGTTTTCAGATAGCGAAGATCAAGAGGCTAAGGTGAATCGTTTGTGTGAGATGAATGTCGTCGCACAAGTCAATAATGTGTGCCATACAAGCATTGTGCAGGACGCGTGGCAACGTGGCCAAGAACTACAAGTGCATGGGTGGATCTATAGTATTAAAGATGGTCTCTTGAGAGACCTTAACGCGACATTCGACGCGCCTGATCAGGTACCAGCGGTTTATCGCTGATAGTTCAGATTAAATCATATGCCTGTCAAGGCTAACGCCGATTTATGTAAAGTATCTTTCTCAACCGGGATGTTCTGACAGTCAAATTGTGACTCACTCAAAATCCTAATGATGATGAGGCTTAATAAGGCTGCTATAAATATGGTGGAGGCGGCGGGAATCGAACCCGCGTCCGCAAATCCGCCACTCACCGGCGACTACATGTTTAGTCTGTCAATAATCTAACCGTACGTGCCCCGACAGACAGGGTCACGGCCGGCGAGCCCGCTTAAGTTTTAGCGTATCGGGTCACGAGCACCCCATCACGCGAGCCCATGTGATTTGATCTCTCTGGTCCTAGCCCATGGGCGAGCCGGGGGAGAGACTAGCGGGGTCTAAGCCGCTAGGGCGTAGTTGTCGTCGTTGGCAACTAATAGTTTGCAGTTGGATTTACGAGGGGACCTGCACCTCGACATGCTCCGATGGCTTTGTAATCCACGTCGAACCCAGGTCGCCCCCGAGATCAAAGATACATAACCGAAAAAGAAGTATAGCTGTTTTAGAGCCGAACTTAGAGATGTGTTGTTTCTAACACCTTAGCGATTCATTTTTAGCAGTCGATGCGCCTCGCGATTCCATTCACGCTCACGAATGCTGGCGCGCTTGTCGTGCTGTTTTTTCCCTTTCGCAAGCGCGATTTTTAGCTTGGCCCTGCCTTTTTTCCAATATAGCGAGAGCGGCAAGAGAGTATATCCCTTTCGCTCGACACCGCCGACTAACTTACTGATTTCGTGTACGTGTAACAGCAGCTTTCTGGTTCGGGTGGGGTCAGGTGTTATATGAGTCGATGCGGAGGCTAAAGGAGAAAAGTAAGCACCAAAGAGGAAGAGTTCTCCATTTCGGATAATCACATAACTTTCGGTCAATTGCGCCCGGCCGTCGCGCAGGGATTTTACTTCCCACCCCTGAAGCGAAAGACCGGCTTCGAATTCTTCTTCAATAAAATAGTCATGCCACGCCTTTTTGTTTCGGGCGATGGTATTGTCATTTTTTGATGGCTTTTTGCTCATTTCTATCGAGTGCGAGATGGTGAGGCGCAATGTTTCAGCAAACAGAGCTAATCCGATCATCCAAGTATAATTGCAAAAAACTATCCCAACATTGCCACCGTGCCCAATATTAATCGGTCAGTCATAACCCCATATAGTGCAAGCGAAATGTGTTCGCTTGCAGGGGATGTTGATCGCTATTCAGAGTTTTTGCCGTGGTGTCGTGATTCCGTTATTTTAGAAAGAACTGAAACTGAAGTTTTGGCCAAAATCGTGCTCGCGTATAAGGGTTGGAATACAACCTTCACTACCCGAAACCAAATGGCGCCCGATCAATTAATCGAGATGCGTTTGGTGGAAGGCGCCGCCTTTTCAAGTCTTTCAGGTGATTGGCGTTTTCGGGCACTTGATGAGATGGCATGCGAGGTTTCGTTGGATGTCAATTTTTCATTGGCAGGAAAGCTCGGTGGTCGGATGCTTGAGCCGATATTTAGCCGAATCTGTAATGAGCTCATTGATGCATTTATTGCACGAGCCAAGTCGCTATACGGGGAGCGGGCATTTGCCTAAGATAGAAGTTGCTTACGCACTTTTAGAGCGTCAATTCTTGAAATCACTCGATGTCAAACCTGACGCATCTGTCAGTGAAGCGATTACTTTATCTGGTGTTCTGGAGGAGTTCCCGGAGATTAATCTGGATATAAATTCTGTCGGGATTTATTCCAAAAAAGTAACGCTCGATTCGGTTGTTAGAAACGGTGATCGGATTGAGATCTATCGAGCGCTTCGGGTGAGCCCTAAAGAGGCGCGTCGATTGAGAGCCAAGAAAAAGCAATCAAAACGGAGTTAGTCGCCTGGCGTTACCGCGTCCCAGAGGTTAGAGAAAAATCCCGGCGAGTCTTCCTCAAGATCAGGCTGTATGGCGCCTGGAAGCCCTGCGCCCTCAACGAGCGTGCGCGCGATTTTTTCATCTTCGAACCAGATGCTAAGCCGATATTGCGTTACCTTCTCACCTTTGGCGGGATCGAGGCTATAAAAATAATCCCATCGTTGCGCGTGAAACGGATCTTCAATAAGCGGAGTGCCGAGAATAAATCGCACTTCATCTCGAGGTGTGCCCGGGATGAGCTTTTCAATCTGCTCGGCGCTGATGACGTTTCCTTGCTGGATCTCGACTCGATAACTGCTAAAACAGCCTGCAATGACGAGGCAAAGGGCCGCGAGACTCGCAATTGTTAATGTTCTCGGAAAAGAGGTGCGGCAGGCTTTCATTAGCGTAATCATAGCGGAACTTAAGTTAACCAAGGTTGTTATAGAGGGGCGAGTTCTTTTTGCATTGCGATTTCATCGCACCTGTCAAACTTAGGACAGCTCACGCAGACACCAAAGACTTTCTCGGGTAGGCTTTCCATTGAAACGATACGATAGCCTAGCTTGCTAAAAAACCCGGGCACGTAAGTGAGTGCAATAATACGGCTTAATCCCCTCGACTGGGCCATCGACTCAATTTGATTCACCATGAGGCGGCCGATTCCTTTATCGTGATCCTCAGGATCGACTGCAAGACTTCTGACCTCCCCTAACTCCGTTGTGAATATTTCGAGTGAGCCGCATCCCGAGATACGACCGTTGATTTCACTCACCACAAAATCTTTAAGCCGACTTTTAATTTCAGATTCAGATCGGCCAAGCAGTCGACCGTCGCTCGCGTATCTGTGAAGGAGCTGTCCAATCATCGGAATGTCACCGACCTTCGCCGCACGGATAGATGGGATCATTTAGAGGCTCGCGAGATCAGCTCGTCCGCATGGGCGCGAGTGGTTTGTGTGATTTCAACGCCTCCCAGCATTCGCGCTAGCTCATCGACGCGCGCAGCCGGCTCGAGAGACTCAATATTAACCTCGGTTTCATCACTATTAATCCGATTAACCCTTAAGTGATGATGCCCCTGAGCGGCAACCTGAGGGAGGTGGGTAATGCAAAGCACCTGACGGTTAGTGGCGGTGGATCTTAGTTTCTGGCCGACGATTTCCGCAACCCGTCCACCAATGCCAACATCGACCTCGTCATAGATCGTGCAAGGAGTAGACGTATCCTGAACAGCGCATAACTGAATGGCGAGGCTCACGCGGGAGAGCTCACCGCCAGAAGCTGCTTTTTCAAGCGGAGAGAAGTCGAGGTCGGGCCCGGGTTGAAGTTCAAAATACGGTGTCTCAGTGCCGTGGAGTCCGCGCCGGTCTGCGGGTTCATTATCGAGACGAACTCTGAAAGCAGCGGCTTCAAGCCCGAGAGACGGGAGTAGCTTGTTCACATCCTGGCTCATTTTTGCGGCAGTTTTAGAGCGCGCATCAGTTACTGCGCTCGCGAGTTGGTCATAGTCAGATTGTGTTTCAAGGAGCTGTTGTTTTAGCAGCTCCGGATCATGATCCGCAGGATCAAGCGCTTCCAGATCATGCTTTAGAGACTCGAGCACTTCTTTTAAAGCGCCAGGGCGGACCTGGTACTTTCGGCCGGCATCATGAAGTGCGGTCATCCGCTTATCGACCTCTTCAAGATCCATTGGATCCAGCTCATAGCCATCACTAAACCGCTGAAGTTCGCCCGTCACTTCTGTTAGCTGCGTAGCGATGCCTTCGACTTGTTCTTGAAGGGGCTTTAGTCTTGAATCATAGGGCGAGAGCTCGGACAGGCGGTGAGCTGCTTTGATGATTAAAGCGGATGCGGAAACCTCTTCGACCTGATCAAGCTCTTGCAGGATTTGCCAAGCCCCTTGCGCGAGTTCATGAGTATGCGAGAGCCTGCTATGCCGTGCTTCAAGTTGGCTGAGCTCTTCTGGATCTGGTTTGAGCAATTCGAGCTCTTCAACCTGATGTCGCAGAAACGATTCGCGCTGTTTGCGCTCCTGAAGTCCGGATTCACTATCGTTCAATCGAGTCTCAAGTTGTTGCGCTTTAGTCGAGATTTCGCCGAGCTGTTTGACTTCATCAAGAATGCCCGCATCGCTGTCGAGGAGGAACCGTTGCACTTCGCGTTGTAGTAGCCGATGGTGCTCATGCTGCCCGTGAATATCGGCCAGTAATTTTCCGAGGTCCCGAAGGGACTGGATGGGTACCGGCTTTCCGTTAATAAAACCGCGAGAACTCTTTTCGCGATAAATGAGCCGTCTCAGTGTGCATTCCCCAGCATCAGCCGTAAGTTCCATATTGCGCAGCCAGTCACGAGCCTGGGGCAAGGTCTGGATATCAAAATCTGCCTGAATCTCAGCGTAATCTGAGCCGTAACGGATGAGATCAGTCGACGCCCGACCGCCTAGAAGTATTGACAGGGCATCGACCAAGACCGATTTACCCGCGCCGGTTTCGCCCGTAATCACCGTCATGCCAGACTCAAAGCTCACCTGAGTCTTTTTGACCACAACAAAGTCGCGGACATCGAGCCAGTTAATCATTGTTTGGAGCCGTGGGTTAACCCCAACCCAATTTTGATCTTAACGCCTGATAGTGACTGTGCCCCTCAATATGAATCAACTTGGCGTAGGTACGCGCTTTTGAGATCTCAAGTCTCGAGTTGTAGTGGATTTCTGCGAAATCAAGTCCGTCGATGAAGATATTGGCGCGCTCGTCCGGTGAGCCGGCCAAACCCAGTGAGATTGTTGAGTCGTTTCCAAGAACGATTGGTCTTTGACCGAGAGAATGTGGGGAGATCGGTGTTAAAACGATAGCGGGCAAGGTGGGCTCCAGGATAGGCCCTCCCGCTGATAAGGCATAAGCTGTGGATCCCGTCGGAGTCGCAACGATGACGCCATCGCCCCGGGAAGGCCCCACTGGTTCGCCATCGACGCGCATGTCGATTTCGATCATTTTTCCGGTCGCGCCCTTTGATAGTGTGACGTCATTGAGCGCGAGCCGCTCAGAAACCAGTTTTGAGTCTTCAAAAATTCTGGCCTGAAGCATGGCCCGTTCTTCAATTGAGTAGTGACCGTCCAGCAGTTGGTCAAGGTGTTCGCCAAAATTCTCGGCCGGGATGTCTGTCAGGAACCCGAGTCGCCCCATATTGATGCCAACGACAGGTAGATTGACCTGAGCCAGAGCATTTGCGACGTGAAGCATGGTGCCATCCCCGCCCACGACGATTCCAAGATCAATGCTTTCCTCAATGGAGCGCCCGGTGTCGTTAATCCGAAGTCCATCGATCTCCTGATGGGTCGTATCACCCAGAAATACGACACTCCCCCGTGCTTCAAGGTGCGAGCGAATCTGTGCCAAGGTGGCCTTAATGGCTGCGTCCTGATATCGCCCGAAGAGTCCTATTGCGTTAAAGGCCATAAAATATTCTGGTTATCGGTGAGACAGACGCGCCACGTGGGCGAATTGTTTATCTTTATTGCGAACCTACTTTGCAGTGGTATTATTGAGCGATAGTAGATAAGAAACCTAAAACTGTATTTTACAACCTTTTTCGAGCATAAAAAACGTGTCGGAATCCGCTGAAGATCTTCAAAGTCTCGAGCTCAATGAGAGGGCGGACCACTTATTGAAGCTTTTGATTAGACGTTATGTGAGTGATGGAGAGCCTGTAGGCTCAAGGACATTATCGAGAGACCCCGGACTAGACTTAAGCGCTGCGACGATTCGCAACGTCATGGCGGACCTCGAAGAGCTCGGATTAATTCGAGCGCCGCATACATCGGCAGGACGAATCCCGACGCAATTGGGCTACCGCGTTTTTGTTAACAGCCTCTTGAAGGTGCAGATGCCAGACCATTCGGGTTCCCGGGAGATTGTGAGCGCGTTAACAGGCGCAAAAGGAGCTGATGAGTTACTCGATACAGCATCTGAATTATTGTCGGACATTACTCAGTACGCTGGCGTCATTATGTTGCCCGATAACGAGACTGCAAAGTTGCGCCAAGTTGAATTTTTGCAGCTCTCGGAAGATCGCGTTTTGGCGATTCTGGTAACTGACGATGGCCGCGTGCAAAATCGAGTGTTATCCCTTGATAAAAAAATTAGCGCCGCGGAACTTGTCGAAGCTGCGAATTTCTTCAACTCCCGTCATGTCGGTAGAACGCTTCAGGAGGTTCGTCATCAATTGCTTTTGGATATGCAGCGCGACAGTGATGCCATGAACCGTATGATGCGCACAGCCGTCGAAATGACGAGCCAGTTGCTTGACGATGAAGAGGGCAGCGAAGGTGTTGTTGTTAAAGGCGAGACCAAGCTGTTGGGAATCCCTGATTTTGATCAATTGGGTAAGCTCAGGGAAATCTTTGATGCGTTTAAAACCAAGCAAGATTTGCTAGGACTCCTTGATAAGAGCATGCGCGCAAGCGGCGTTAATATCTTTATCGGCGAGGAGTCGGGATATAGCGCTCTCACTGATTGCAGCGTTGTGACAGCGCCTTACGAATCTGATGGCAAATGCATAGGGGTTATCGGGGTGATTGGCCCGACAAGAATGTCCTATGAAAAAGTGATTCCGGTTGTCGATGTGACAGCCCGGGTGTTGGGTAACGCGCTCCGAAGCCTCCACTAAGCCGTTTCATTTCTTTCTCGTTATTTTTCGTCCTGGGGTTGAAACCTCGGATTATTGACCCCATTAAACGCAAGGTAACGCATTCCCGTGACCGAAAAGAGAGAATTTATGCCAGCTTCCGAGCCTGACAATCATTCTGGAACGACAGAAAAAAGCACTAACGAGCGTCCTGACGATACTGTCCTGGATCCCTCAGAGGTATCCGAAGACGGGGTGCCTCCAGTAAACGAAGGGGAACCGAGCGGGGCACTCGAGGATACGGTCGAGGACGAGGATGAAAGCGGACTTAGCGAGGTAGACCGTTTAAACGCGGAACTCTCGCAGTTAAGGGATGACTTTTTGCGTGCCAAAGCAGATGCCGAAAACGCACGTAAACGGGCGCAAACAGAGGTGGCCAATGCTCGCCGATACGCGCTTGAGGGCTTCGCATCGGAGCTTTTAAACGTCCGGGACAGTCTTGATTTAGCGCGCGCGGTTGATCTTCAACAAACCGAAGGCGTCGTTGAGAGCGTGGTTGAAGGCCTCGAACTTACGCTTAGACAGCTCGATTCGGCTTTTGAGCGATTTTCAATTCACGAGCTGAGTCCTGAAGTTGGAGATAAGCTGGATCCAAAATCCCATCAGGCGATGAGCTTAATCGAGTCTTCTGATGTCTCTCCGAATCATATTTTTCAGGTGGTTCAAAAAGGCTACCGCCTAAACGATCGTCTTTTGCGCCCAGCGCGTGTGTTGGTAGCCAAAGCGCCGGCGGACGAAACATCTGACGGTTGAAAATTGAATCAAACAACCCCATATAAAACACTGTAATAAGTTAGCAAGCGTCCACGGCGCTGAATTGAGGAAATAAAGATGGCAAGCATTATTGGAATAGATTTAGGCACTACAAATTCATGTGTAGCAGTCATGGAAGGTGGAAAGCCAAAGGTTATTGAGAATTCGGAGGGCGACCGGACAACGCCTTCGGTGGTGGCATTTAGTGATGATGGCGAGGTATTGGTCGGTCAGTCGGCGAAGCGTCAGGCGGTCACTAATCCGCATAACACCATTTTCGCTTCAAAGCGGCTAGTGGGTCGAAAATTCGATGAAAAGGTTGTTCAGAGAGATCTCGAACTCATGCCTTACAAAATCGTTAAGGCCAAAAATGGCGACGCCTGGATTGAGGCGGGCGAAAAGCAGATGGCCCCGCCAGAGGTGGCGGCACGGGTCCTGCAAAAAATGAAACAAACCGCCGAGAGTTATCTCGGGACAGATGTGACGGAAGCTGTGATTACAGTGCCTGCGTACTTTAACGACTCTCAGCGACAGGCCACGAAAGACGCGGGGCGTATTGCTGGTCTTGACGTCAAACGGATCATTAACGAGCCAACTGCGGCTGCATTAGCCTATGGCCTAGAAAAGCAGCACGGAGATCGCAAGATTGCAGTCTACGATCTGGGTGGCGGTACGTTCGATATTTCGATTATCGAAATTGCAGATGTGGACGGTGAGCATCAGTTCGAAGTGCTCTCCACTAATGGCGATACTTTTCTCGGCGGCGAAGATTTTGACCGTCGTTTGATTGATTATCTAGCAGATGAATTCAAGAAGGATCAGGGCATGGATTTGCGCGGTGATGCGCTAGCGATGCAACGACTCAAGGAGTCTGCCGAGAAGGCGAAGATTGAGCTGTCCTCAAGCGCCCAGACCGAGATTAATCTGCCGTACATTACGGCTGATCAGAGTGGTCCCAAACACTTGAATCTCAAGTTATCGCGAGCCAAGCTCGAAGCGTTGGTGGAGGATCTCATTAGCCGAACCATTAATCCGTGCAAAACGGCGCTGGATGATGCGGGATTGTCTGCATCGGATATCGATGATGTGTTGATGGTGGGCGGACAGACTCGTATGCCGAAGGTTCAGGAAACGGTGAAGAACTTTTTTGGGGCAGAACCGCGCCGTGATGTAAACCCGGATGAGGCGGTTGCTGTGGGAGCGGCTATCCAGGGCGGAGTTCTCGGTGGCGATGTCAAAGACGTTCTGCTTCTTGATGTCACGCCGTTGTCGCTAGGTATCGAAACGCTCGGCGGGGTGATGACCAAGTTAATCGAGAAGAATACGACAATCCCGACGAAGGCAAATCAGGTTTTTTCAACCGCAGAAGATAACCAGACCGCGGTTACGGTACACGTGCTTCAGGGTGAACGTGAGATGGCCCAGCATAATAAATCGCTTGGACGATTTGATCTTTCGGACATTCCGACCGCACCGCGTGGAATGCCTCAGATTGAGGTGACGTTTGATATCGACTCCAACGGTATTTTGCACGTTTCAGCCAAGGATAAGGCGACAGGCAAGGAAAATAAGATCAAAATCACCGCAGGCTCTGGCCTTTCTGATGATGAGATTGAGCGCATGGTGCGTGATGCCGAGGAGCATGCCGAAGATGACAAAAAGGCGCGCGAGCTGGTGGATGCCCGAAATCAGGGTGAAGCGATGGTCCATACAGTTCAAAAAACACTGAATGAAGCCGGAGATAAGGTTGAAGCCTCTGATAAAGACAGCATCGAGAAAGCAATCGCTGAGCTTCAAGCCGTATTAACGAGCGAGGATGTTGCTGATATTCAGGCCAAAACCAGTACGTTAATGGAGGCGAGTCATAAACTGGCCGAGCAGATGTATCAGGCTGAAAGTGACAATGGACCCGCCGATGCGTCAACTGGCAGCGAAGGCGCATCCGGGGGTGAAGACGTTGTTGATGCAGAATTTGAAGAAGTTAAAGAGAAAAAAGACGATTAATGTTCTCGCGAACGGGTGCTGGCTTAATTAGGCACTTTTAATTAACAAATAAGCTCTGCGAGGCCGGCTGCATTTGCGCCGGCTTTTGCAGTTGGTTGGATTGCAAAAAAATGGCAAAACGAGACTACTACGAAGTGCTAGGGGTCGAGAGATCCGCGTCTGAGGCTGATATGAAAAAAGCCTTTCGTCGGCTCGCCATGAAATATCATCCAGACCGCAATAAAGAAGATCCTGACGCAGAGCAACGGTTTAAAGAGGCAAAAGAAGCATACGAAGTCCTGGCGGACAGCCAAAAGCGCTCGGCGTATGACCAATTTGGACATGCAGGGGTTGAACAATCTGCGGGTATGGGCGGTGGTGCCGGTGCCGGTGCCGGTGGATTCGGCGACATCTTTGGCGACATCTTTGGCGATATTTTTGGCGGGGGATCGCGAGGTGGCGGTTCAACCCGTGGTGCCGACCTTCAATATACCCTGGAACTTTCACTTGAAGAGGCAGTTCGGGGCTCGGAGTCGCGCATCCAGGTGCCGACCCAGATCCGCTGCAATACTTGCTCAGGATCAGGCGCTAAGCCTGGAACCTCTCCAACCCCGTGCAAGACGTGCAACGGGCAAGGTCAGGTCCGCATGCAACAAGGGTTTTTTTCTATCCAACAGGCTTGTCCGGACTGTCGCGGAAGAGGGACCGTTATCAGTTCTCCCTGTGGCGATTGCCACGGTGCCGGCACATCACAAAAAACCAAGACCCTTCAGGTCAAGGTGCCTGCCGGCGTTGATGATGGCGATCAGATTCGATTGGCTGGCGAGGGTCAGGGCAGCGCCAGCGGTGCGACTGGCGATCTTTATGTACAGATTCGAACCCGCCAGCACCCCATTTTTTCGCGGGATGGCGACAGTCTCTATTGCGAGATGCCAATCAGCGTTGCAATGGCGACTCTCGGCGGTGAGATCGAGATCCCAACCTTGAATGGCCGTGCGCAACTTAAGATCCCGGCTGAAAGCCAATCCGAACGGGTTTTTAGACTTCGCGGAAAAGGCGTCAAAAATGTGCGTTCCGGGGACATCGGCGACTTGTACTGCAAGATCAAGATCGAGACGCCGGTCAATCTGAGCAAAAAGCAGAAAGATGCGCTTCGTGCGTTTGACGATTTGCTCAAGGCTGGCGGTGACCGACACTCGCCTCGGGAGAGTTCATGGTCCGATCGCCTGAAAAGTTTCTTCACCGCGTCTTAGGGTGAGATCTTTTGCTTTTGCTATAGGCCTGATCCTGCAACAGACTAGCCGAGCGTAAATCGTTTCGGGTATGCTTCGCTATATCCTCCACGACTGATGCTCATAGACGTTGATAAAAGTTACAGAAACATCTCTACCCGGCGTGTTAATCGTAGAGCCACGCGTTTTTGCCGATGATCGGGGATTTTTCATGGAGAGTTTCAATTCTAGAGACTTTTCTGATGCCGGATTACCCACTACATTTGTCCAGGATAATCATTCTCGATCGACTCGTGGCGTGCTTCGTGGCTTGCACTATCAGTATCCAGAATGGCAAGGGAAACTAGTTCGAGCAATTGTCGGCGCTATTTTTGATGTCGCGGTCGACATTAGACACGAATCCCCCCAATTCGGAGAATGGTTTGGTCTTGAGTTGTCTGCTGAGAATCGCAAGCAGCTCTATGTACCGCCTGGATTTGCGCACGGGTTTTGTGTTTTGAGTGACGTTTCCGAAATGACCTATAAATGCACCTCGCTTTACGAGCCTGCCGATGATGCATCGGTCTTATGGAATGACCCCGATATTGGCATTCAATGGCCGATTCCCGAGCCGATTCTTTCATCGAAAGACATTGATGCGCCTCGACTAAAAGATCTATCTCCGCTTAACGTATCGTCGTAGATATGCGAATTTTAATTTTTGGACGAGTGGGGCAGTTGGGATCAGCGCTTTCTGAACTGCTTTTGGATAAGCACGATCTGGTTTTTTTGGATCAGCCTGAGATTGATTTGGCAAAAATCGATACGATTGATCATCACATTGTTAAAAACCAGCCTGATCTCGTGATTAATGCTGCGGCCTATACAGCGGTGGATAAGGCTGAATCGGAGCCAGACCTTGCCCACCTAATTAACGCGTCAGCCCCTTCGCAAATGGCGGTGAGTTGCGATGAACGCCACATTCCATTTATTCATTTTTCAACCGATTATGTGTTTGATGGAAGGTCCAATCACCCCTACACGGAGAACGCCGACGTCAATCCAGAAGGAGTTTACGGCAAAACCAAACTCGCGGGCGAGCACGCCGTGGCGGCTGCATGCAGGCGTCACGTGATATTGCGAACATCATGGCTTTATTCCCACGTGGCGAATAACTTTCTGAAAACGATGCTTCGATTGGCGGAAGATAAACGGCCCCTTCGGGTGGTGAACGATCAGTTTGGGTCACCCACTTTTGCATGGGATCTCGGTAGCGCGACGGTCGCAGTGGTGAACGCAATTGAATCAGGGCGAGAGGATATCTATGGCCTTTATCACGCAGCCAATTCGGGAATGACTTCTTGGTATGGGTTTGCGGAGCGAATATTCAGGATTCATGGCGATATCGTCGATCTCTCCGGGATCCCCACCAGCGAGTATCCGACACCGGCACCGCGACCGGCGTATTCCGTGTTGTCTTGTGATCGTCTGCGAGAGGTTTTTGATTTCTCAATGCCGAGCTGGGAAGACGCATTATCACGGTGTCTTGCTCGTTTGTGAGCTCAACAAATCGTAAGTCGTCAGGCGACTGTTTGCTTGCCATCGATACAGCAACCGAGTTGTGTTCGGTCGCATTAATGAGCGCAGATCGTCCCATTATTGAGCGCCATGTGCTTGATCCGCAGGGTCATTCTCGGCTTTTACTTGGAATGATTGAAGAGGTGCTCGAAGAAGGCGGTCTTGCTAGATCGGAAATTACTGCAGTGAGCTACGATTCTGGACCGGGCTCTTTTACGGGGATTCGAATTGGTGCTGGGGTTGCTCAGGGCTTGGCACTTGGACTCGACGTCTCGTTACTTGGCATCTCCTCGCTGATGATTTTGTCCCAAAACGTCTGTGACCAGCTGGGCTCCGAAAAGCCGGTGCTCGCGGCAATCGATGCTCGCATGAACCAGGTCTATTGGGGACTGTTACGGCAAGATAGCGCCTCTGACAGCGGATGGCGATGGTTGGAAACGCCTAAAGTGAGCGATCCGGAAGAACTCGCAAACTTTGTTGAAGGTTGTGTGGGGATTGGCAGCGGCTGGGATAGTTATGCAACCACGTTTCAACAAACGAAGACTGCATCGTGGGTACCGTCTAGATTTCCTGACGCCTCGAGTCAAATGTGTATTGCCAAGCGCCTGATCGCATCAGGGATAGAAGAGACATGGCAGGAGGCGCTACCGACATACGTGCGGGATAAAGTGACCCATTAACGTAGGGTAATTTTTTAGAGTCTTGTTAGACGGATATTGCCCGAGGTTTGCGCGGAACACTCTGAGGAACTGCCTTTCCAGACGCCGCTGTAGGTTCCATTCAGGCTCGAGGATGATCCCACCAGATTCATTGTTACGCTGTCTGTGATTGTACTGGCATCAAGAGTTGCAGTCCCGATAGCGCCACTGCCTTCTCCTCCTGAAAATGTGACGGCGGGTCCAAAAATATATCCAGACCCCGGATCAGTGATGACGACCGAGGCGACTTGATCAGAAGTGGCATCGGTCCCGAGTACGGCAATACCGGTAGCGCTTCTCCCCTCTGAAGTGGGTGTACCAAAAATGACGACGGGGGGTTCCACATAACCTGATCCGCCGGAGGATATCGTTACGGCGCTGATGCCGCCAGACGTTTGGCCCGAGGCAAGACTCACATTGACGCTGCCCAGATTGCTGTTTTCTTGGTCAGCGGTGAGTGGATTGTCATCGGTTGTATTGGTAGGCGCTTGACTGGAAGTCCCGGTCAGATTGCCACCCGAAAAACACGTATGTCCGACCACGCTGATCGTGCCGGTTACGGTACCGCCTGAATCTGCAAAGGTCACCGTGGCCGCTCTTGCAACACCCGTTGTTTCAGTGATGGTGCCAGACCATTGTCCGGATACGTTGAAGGTTTGACCAAAAACACCACCGCCGCTGCTACTGCTTGAGCAGCCCGTTATGGCGAGAATTAGAAGAAGACCGCTAAACAGCGGAATAATAGTTGTCGCGCGGTGGAAGATCATTGCCGTCATTTTACTACTCTACTATCCGTTTGAGGCATTCAGTGTTGATGACCAATGAGGATAGCAACATGCTGTTGTTTTTGTTAATAAATCAGGATGACAGCTTTGATTTTATTAAATTGTTGACCGCTTGGGGGTTTGCCTTCCCGGAGGTCGCTTTCATCACTTGTCCCACAAGAAATCCGATCACTTTCTCCTCGCCGGCACGAACCTGATTCACTTGGGATGGAAACGCGGTAATCACGTCATCAACGGCTTTTGAGATCGCGTCAGTATCTGTAATTTGAGTCAGGCCTTGATTCTGGATGATATCGTCAACCTGTCCTTTCCCTTGCCAGAGATCACCAAACACCTGTTTTGCAATTTTCCCGGATATCGTATTGTCTTTGATCCGGTTTATTAATTGGCCAAGCATCTCAGGGGACACCGGACTTTCTGATATTGAGAGGGATTCACGATTTAAAGCAGAGCTTAGATCGCCCAGAATCCAGTTGGCAATAAGCCGGCTTTCACCGTTGGCGGTTCTGACTGCATCTTCAAAGAATTTGGCGAGATCACTGTCTGCCGCAAGTAACGCTGCATCATCATTACTCAGTTCATAACTGGAGACTAATCGAGTGAGTTTGGTATCTGGCAGTTCGGGCATCGCGCTGCGGATTGCGTCTAGTTCTTTCTTGGTAATCATCAGCGGAGGAAGGTCAGGATCGGGAAAATAACGATAGTCATGCGCCTCTTCTTTTCCGCGCATTGATCTTGTTAAGTCTTTATCAGGATCGTAAAGACGGGTTTCCTGAACAACAGAGCCACCGTCTTCAATTACGCCTATTTGGCGATCAATTTCAAAATAGATAGCGCGCTCAACAAAGCGAAAGGAATTGATGTTTTTCAGTTCGGCTCGTGTTCCCAGTTGAGCTTCTCCTTTGGGCCGAACAGACACATTCGCATCACAGCGAAATGATCCCTCTTGCATATTGCCATCACATATCTTCAACGTCCTGACGAGCGTATGAAGCTTCTTCAGATACGCAACCGCTTCCTCAGGTGATCGAAGATCAGGCTCTGAGACGACTTCAAGGAGTGGCGTGCCAGCCCGGTTCAGGTCGATACCTGTCAGGCCGTGAAAGTCCTCGTGAAGCGATTTCCCGGCATCTTCTTCCAGGTGCGCTCGTGTGATTCGGATGGTGCGCGGTCCGTTGGCAGTTTGAATCTCAAGTTGACCCCCTTCGACAACTGGAATCTCGAACTGACTGATTTGATATCCCTTCGGAAGATCGGGATAGAAATAATTTTTTCGGGCAAAGACGGATATTTCATTAATCGTTCCGCCGATTGCAATACCAAATCGTGCCGCCATCATCACGGCTTCACGATTCATTACGGGTAAGACGCCCGGGAGACCAATATCAACCCCGCAAGCCTGTGTATTTGCGTCCGCGCCAAAGGTGGTGGATGCCCCTGAAAATATTTTGCTTTTGGTCTTGAGCTGCACATGCACTTCAAGACCGATCACGCATTCCCATTCCATCAGGAGAAATCCTCGGGACATCGCTCGTGCCAGTCGGTTTCAAGCTGAAACTGATGAGCCGTACCAATCAGGGAAGTTTCATCCATGAATCGGCCTATCAACTGCATTCCAATCGGTAGGCCTGCCCCATCGAGACCGACTGGTAAGGAAAGCGAGGGTAGCCCTGCGAGATTGACCGTATTAGTGAAGATGTCGTTTAGATACATCGACACTGGATCCTGAGTTTTTTCGCCAATTTTAAAAGCGGTCGATGGTGTTGTGGGCCCCACAATCACATCACACTTTTCAAAAGCCTTCTTAAAATCATCTGAGATTACGCGCCGTATTTTTTGTGCCTTCAGATAATAGGCGTCGTAATAGCCCGCCGATAACACATAGGTTCCGATAAGAATTCGACGCTTGACTTCTTCCCCAAACCCCTCGGCGCGAGAGCATTCATAGAGGTCCAGGAGGCTGTCCGCCTGCTCGGACCGATGCCCGAATCGGACGCCATCGAATCGGGAAAGATTAGATGAGGCTTCTGCGGGCGCAATGACGTAATAGCAGGGAATTCCGGCAGCACTGTTGGGCAGTGAGACATCGACCAGCTGGGCGCCGCGTTTTTCAAGGATCTGAAGTGCTTCCCTGACGCTCCCCAGAACAGCGGTATCGACTGAACTATCAAAAAACTCTGTCGGGAGACCGAGTCGAAGTCCACGAAGGTCAAGATCAAGCAATTCGTTAACGCTGGGAACAGGTCGTTCGATAGAGGTTGAGTCTTTAGGATCAAAACCCCCCATCGCGTTGAACATGATCGCAGAATCCTCAGCCGAGCGCGTGAGCGGACCCCCCTGGTCAAGAGAGGAGGCAAACGCAACCATGCCGTAGCGCGACACTCGCCCATAGCTTGGCTTGAGACCCGTGAGTCCACAAAACGCAGCCGGTTGGCGAATAGATCCACCGGTATCCGTTCCAGTTGCGGCGGGAATAAGGCGGGCGGCAACGGATGCTGCTGAACCGCCCGAACTTCCGCCAGGGACTCGACTGGTATGCCACGGGTTTTTTACATTTCCAAAAAATGAAGTTTCGTTAGACGATCCCATTGCAAACTCGTCCATATTGGTTTTTCCAATAGTCACGCACCCCGCATTTGCGAGTCGCTCGACAACGGTCGCATCGTATGGCGCTGTAAAGCCAGAGAGCATTTTTGAGCCACAGGTCGTCCGCAGTCGTTTCGTGCAAAAAATGTCCTTGTGCGCGATTGGGATGCCGGTGAGATTGCCAGACTCTTTTTTGTTGAGCCTTTTGTCGGCGTTTTCAGCGCCTGCCAAGGCGCCTTCTTCATCGACGCTGATAAAAGCATTGAGATCGGAAAATCTGGCAATTCGATCGATGAAATGTTTGGTCAGTTCAACGCTACTGACTTCTCGTTTTTGCAGTCGTTCGCGAAGCGCTTTTAGGCTGAGAAGGTGAAGCATTTTTTATAATCAAAAGAGAGGAAGAAGAAAAGCAAGTGAAAGCCGACCTTATTCAATGACCTGGGGGACAAGATAAAGGCCGCTTTCAACTGCGGGCGCGCATTCTTGAAAAAGATCCCGTTCGTCATCTTCGGTGACTTGATCTTCCCGCAGTCGCAGGGAGATGTCCTGAGGGTGAGCCATAGGCTCAATATCATCTGTGACCGATTCGTGCAGTTGAGCGACAAGGTCAAGAATGCCGTCGAGACCCGCTTGATATTGCGGAATCTCGGCCTCAGTGACGCGAAGTCGGGCGAGGCGGGCAACACGGGTTACATCGTTTTCTGAAATTGACACGTTTTTGTAAATGGGCGTTTTTTTAAAGAATGTGGATTATATCTTAGCCAGTCGGCGCCTAATCAGATTCCCTGTGATAAATTACGCGCTCAATATTCGTCATTTATTTTTTTGGGCGACACATGATTTTGAAGCGATTATTTGGTCTTTTTTCTAACGACTTGGCGGTCGATCTCGGCACTGCGAATACGCTGGTGTACGTGCCGGATCGCGGTGTGATTCTCAACGAGCCGTCAGTGGTTGCGATTCGAACAGGGTCGCTGGCGCCTGAAAAGACAGTCCTCGCGGTAGGGCAGGAAGCAAAAATGATGCTGGGTAGAACGCCCGGTAATATTCAGGCGATTCGACCTTTAAAGGAAGGTGTAATCGCTGACTTTACGGTTGCGGAGGTCATGCTGAAGTATTTCATTCGTAAAGTTCAGCAGAACAAGTTTTTTTCCTCCCCCAGAATTGTGATCTGCGTGCCCGGGGGGTCGAATCAGGTGGAGCGCCGCGCCATTCGAGAGTCTGCAATCACAGCCGGTGCACGAGAAGTATTTCTAATTGAAGAACCAATGGCGATGGCCATTGGCGCATCGTTGCCTGTTGCTGAACCCACCGGATCTTTGGTCGTTGATATTGGGGGTGGAACGACGGAGGTCGCTGTGCTCTCGTTGGGTGGTATCGTATATGCCACCTCGATTCGAGTCGCTGGCGATACGTTTGATGAGGCTATTATTAATTACGTTCGGAAGCGGCACGGTCTTTTGATTGGTGAAGCGACTGCCGAACGGGTTAAGAAAGCCATTGGAACCGCCTGGGAAGAGGCGGATCATCGCGAGATGGAAGTTAAGGGTCGGGATATCGCGGAAGGGATGTCGCACAGCTTAACCATTGGCAGCGATGAAGTTTATGAAGCGATCAGTGATTCATTAAGACAAATCGTGCTTGTTATTCGGGAGACGCTAGAAAATACGCCGCCTGAACTCGCTGCCGATATTGGCGATCGCGGTATGGTTATTGCAGGCGGCGGCGCGTTAATTCGGGATATGGACCGTCGTTTGATGCAAGAAACGGGCCTTCCCGTAGTCGTTGCAGATGACCCGTTGACTTGCGTCGCACGCGGTTGTGGAAGAGCGTTGGAAGAGATGAGCGCTTTGGGTGATGTATTTACTCACGAGTAGATATTTTTTAACCTCGAACCCATACGTTTGACGGCTTGGATAGCAGTGGACTTAATACGGCTCAATATTTGGGAATAATTTGATGGTGCCGCATGCGAAAAGCGGTTTCTGGCGCGGTCTCGCGCCTTATCTTCTGTCGTCGATTCTTTTAATTAGCGCGTATATGCATGTTGGCGCAGTCAAGGTTGCCGCATCAAGCCTCGCCGTTATTGGAATCCCTATTCACTTTGTCGCTTCGCTTCCGAGCATGACCTTAGCGGCAATGCAAGGTCGGCTTATAACAACAGACCAACTGCGGCGACAGTTTGAATTTTTACGAGAGCAAAATTTGATTCTTCGGGCAAGACTCCAGCGATTTGAGTTTCTTGAGAATGAAAATAATCGTCTTCGAGAGCTTCTGCAGGCCACACCCCAGGCTGTTGAAAAAGTGACCCTCGCTCAGTTGGTCGCCGTAAATCCTGATCTAGGCTCCCTGACCGTACTGGTTAATAAGGGAAGCGCCGATGATGTTTATATTGGACAGCCGGTAATCGATGCCGGCGGCATTGTGGGCCAGGTGACGAAATCCAGTCTTTTTACCAGCAAGATTAGTCTCATCACTGAAGAGAGCCAGGCGGTACCGGTTCAAGTGGTTCGAAGTGGCGTCCGTGCAATTTTATATGGTGGTGGAAAAAATCGAACCCTTCGCGTGATGTATTTAGACCGAAATGTCGATATTCAACCAGATGATGTTCTGGTCAGCTCAGGTTTGGGTGAAATCTATCCCCCCGGTTATCCCGTGGCGGTGGTTACGGCAGTCGAACGCAATGTTGCAGAGTCATTTATGAATATTGAAGCAAAACCGATGTCCCATCTTGGCAGAGATCGTGAGGTGTTACTGCTTTGGCCAACGCAGTTGAAGGCTTCAGATCATGGCTCCGATGCAATAGTCGAGGAGAAATCAGAGTGATTCAAGTCGATAGCGCGCCAAGAAGGCCTTGGATTCCTTTTCTGACCCTTTTTGCGGCGTTGATACTGCTGGTGTTGCCAATGCAGGAGTTACCGGGCGGTTTTGTTCCTGACTGGGTATCTCTCGTACTGATTTACTGGGCATTAGCCTTCCCGGTTCGAATGGGAGTGCCCATTGCTTGGGTGACAGGCCTGATCGTGGATATCATTACGCTGGGTATCCCAGGGGCCCACGCATTTACTAAGTCGGTCATTGTTTATATCACCGGATCGCTTGCGCTGCGTATTCGCGCTTTCCCTATTTGGCAGCAAAGTGTAGTGGTTTTCTTGCTCCTGAGTCTAGAGTTGGCAAGCCTCGTGATCATTAGCGGTCTGACGGGAGAAGCGATTACCGGTATGCATCGATGGACAGCCGTTGTGGTGGGCGCCCTAGTGTGGCCCTTGATCTATCACGTGCTTCGCCGCAGTCGACACTCTTCCAACCTGAGAGGGTCGTAAATTACGATGGTTTCTCGTAGTCGTATGGGACAGGCTCCTGGAGAGGATGCAATGGTACGGCAGCGGCTTAAGTTAGCTGGCACCATTGCGTTGATTCTGGCGGCAATTTTGTTGGCGCGGCTTTATAGCCTTCAAGTCAGCCAATACGCCCGTTATCAAACCTTATCGCTGGATAATCATATTCGTCTACAAGCATTGTCGCCGGTACGAGGGTTAATTTTGGATCGCAACGGCGTTGTTCTTGCCCAGAACACGGCGGTGTATGCCCTTAAGGTGACACCGGAACGCGTGCCCGATATGGATTTAATGCTCGCTGAGGTAGGCCAGATTGTCGATCTCTCCGATCGAGAAATTCTTGCGTTTAAACAGCGGTCGTCACGCCGACCCGGATTTAAGAAACAACTATTGAAGACCCAGCTTGATGATGCTGAGGCCGCAAAGTTTGCCGTCAATGAGTATCGTTTTCCGGGTGTGACGTTGGAAGCGGTATTGCATAGAGATTATCCATTTGCAGAATTGACTGCTCATTTTCTGGGTTATGTTGGGCGGATTAGCGAGAAAGATCAAAATCGCCTTGAAGAGGAGAAGTACAAGGGAATCTCACATACCGGTAAATCAGGGATCGAAAAACAGTATGAGCGCGCACTGGTGGGCAGTACGGGATTCGAAGAGGTTGAGATTGATGCGCATGGTAGAACGCTGCGGACGATTAGTCGGGAAGGCGCAATACCCGGAGACAATTTACGTCTCACGATTGATATTGAACTGCAACGTGAAGCGCGTCGAGCGCTAGGTGCGAGTCGAGGGGCCGTAGTTGCAATGGATCCGAGTAACGGAGAGGTGCTTGCAATGGTGAGTAACCCCTCTTTTGATCCCAATTTATTTGTCGACGGGATAGATCATGCGACTTACTCTGCGTTGCGAAGTCTAAAAGATAAACCGTTTCTAAACCGAGCGCTTCACGGTCGATATGCTCCAGGATCGACCATAAAGCCGATTTTTGCCGAGGTTGTTATAGAAGAAGGTATTGACCCGGAGGAATCTGTTTTTTGCCCGGGATGGTACATGCTGCCTGGTAGTACCCGACAGTATCGATGTTGGAAGAAAACAGGCCATGGGCGAGTCGACCTTCATGCGGCAATAGAGCAATCTTGTGATGTTTATTTTTATGAAATGGGAAAACGCCTCGGGATTGGACAGATGGCTGGCGTGCTAAAAAAATTCGGGCTGGGCAGTCAAAGTGGTGTGGATTTGCCGGGCGAACCCGATGGGTTGGTCCCCTCCGCCGAATGGAAACTTGCGACCCGTAATGAGCCGTGGTATCCCGGTGAAGATCTCATTACGGCAATTGGCCAAGGTTTTTTAATGACGACACCGCTCCAGTTGGCGCGAGTGGCGTCGATTCTGGCGAATCGTGGCAGCGTTGTACAACCCCGCTTGCTGATGTCAAAAAATGATCCTTTGTCTGGCGAGCCTGAAGAGTTGAGCAACAAAAAAAACACCCGCAATCTTCATATCAATACAGAAGCGATGGATCGTGTGATTCGGGCAATGACTGCGGTGATGAGTAGTCCTCGTGGTACCGCCCGAATGAGCGGACGACGTAGCGCCTATTCAATCGCTGGGAAAACGGGAACCGCCCAGGTTATCGCGATTGCGCAGGGAGAAGAATACGATGAAGATTCTCTTAAAGAGGAGTTTCGAGACCACGCGCTGTTTATTGCATTTGCACCGGTTGAAAATCCGAAGATTGCAATTGCAGTCGTTGTTGAAAATGGCGGCAGCGGCGCTGGCGTGGCAGCACCAGTGGCTCGAAAAGTGCTGGATCACTTTTTCCTGAAAGCGTTAGAACGCGCTTAAGATTATTTACTAAGGCATGCTCCGACGAAAAAAATTGTTGTTTGATGGTCCACTGATGATTGGGTTGATTACGCTTTCTTTTTTGGGATTGTTTGTGATCTATAGCGCATCGGGGGAAAACTTCAGTGTGATGGTGCGGCAGGGTATTCGCCTCGGGATTGGGTGGGTGGTCATGATCCTTGTTGCTCAAATTTCGCCTGAGACGATTAAACGATTCTCGCCCCATCTTTTTATCGTTGGAGTGGTGGTGCTCATTTTAGTGTTACTTGTGGGCGTCGTTGCGAAGGGGGCTCAACGCTGGCTTGATCTTGGAATTTTCCGTTTTCAACCCTCTGAATTAATGAAGCTCGCATTACCGATGATGGTGGCCTGGTTAATGACAAGAGATAAGTTGCCACCTACTTTTGCCATTATTCTTTTGGCGTTAGTGCTGACGGCTATTCCAACGGGGCTTGTTGTGATTCAGCCAGATCTTGGAACGGGCATTATGCTTGCCGCTTCAGGTTTGCTCGTTATTTTTCTTGCAGGTATTCGTTGGCGGCATTTAATGATGATGCTTGCAACGGTAGCCGCTGTTGCGCCGTTTCTTTGGTCGCAATTGCATGACTACCATCGGCAACGGATTCTTACTCTTTTTGATCCTTGGGCAGACCCAATGGGTAGTGGATATCAAACTATTCAGGCTCAGATCGCAATTGGCTCTGCTGGAATCTGGGGAAAAGGCTGGCTTCAGGGGAGCCAATCGCACCTGGAATTTATTCCGGAACGCAGCACGGATTTCATTTTTGCCGTTTTTGCAGAGGAGTTCGGCCTAGTTGGCGTGTTGATACTCATCGTGTTGTATCTTTTTATTGCGGGACGATGCCTGGCGATGGCGTATCAAACGAAGGAAACCTATTCACGCCTTTTGATCGGGGCGCTAGCGCTTACCTTTTTCTTCTACTTATTTGTTAATCTAGGAATGGTTTCGGGGATTTTGCCCATCGTGGGCGTGCCATTACCGCTCGTGAGTTACGGGGGGACTTCGATGCTGACTTTAATGGCAGCATTTGGAATTATGATGGGCACGCATTCAAGACGCAGACTAATGACATGATAAGAGAAAAAATTTTTTTTAAAAGTCGTAATTATTTGCAGCGCTGGAACATGAGCCTGATATGGGTATTGGCGTTTGGGGCGTTCTTCTGGTCAAACGTTGATGCCGTATCACTTGAAAAATATCCGGAATTAACCGAGCTTGCATCTGAGCTTGACGGCAATCTGGGGTTGCGCAAAGAAAAAATCGAGTCTTGGTTTGAAGGTGCTGAGATAAAGACCAAAATTATTGATGCAATGAATCGACCGGCCGAAAGGCTTGATTGGCATCGTTATCGGTCTTTATTTGTGAATACCGCATCAATTGAGGGGGGCGTTAAGTTCCTCAAGGAGAATGCAGCCGTTCTTGATGAGGCTGAAGCTCGATACGGCATCCCAGCGGAAATCATTGTCGCCATTATTGGTGTTGAAACTCGATATGGGAAAGTGCTCGGGAACCTAAGGGTGCTTGATAGTCTGGTGACGCTTTCAGTCGAGTATCCACGCCGGAGTAAGTTCTTTTCCTCGCAATTAGCACATTTTCTTAAACTCACGGCGGAGGAGGGCCTGGATCCTACTGTGGTGAAGGGTTCTTACGCAGGCGCGATGGGGATTCCCCAGTTTATGCCGAGTAGTTACCGAGACTATGCGATTGACTTCGACGACGATGGGCGGGCCGATCTTCTCAATAGCGTGGCAGATGCGATTGGAAGTGTGGCGAATTATCTCTCTCGATTTGGCTGGAAAGCCGAAACCCCAATCATGGTTCGTATCTCGCAGCCACCATCAGAAATAGAAAATTTGGTTACTCGAAAACTTACGGCAAACACGCCGATCTCAGAAGTGCGCGAACTCGAAATTGAAATTCTGGGGCCTGATGATGGCAAGGTGGGGGTGATGAAATTTGATGGAAAATTGGGACCAGACTATCGTATTGGCCATCATAATTTCTTTGTGATTACACGATACAACCGTAGTCAAAATTATGCGATGTCGGTCTATGAGCTTGCAGAGAAAATAGCGGCAGCGTCGAGCAATTGATTTTTTCAGTCAGTCGGCTGCTTATTCTTGGAGTTGTTTTAGCGGTCGTGCCGGGCTGTGGCATTTTCAAAGAAAAAAACTCGGGTGCGTATTATCAGGATGACGGGCCACCAAAAGGAGGGCCTGATCCATCGACAGTCGCTAACCCAGTTCCGCGCGTTGAACCGCTGAGTAAGATCGGCAATTCGTCTTACGAGGTATTCGGTGTCCGGTATTATCCGATGTCTTCGATCGAATCCGGTTATAGCGAGGTGGGTGAAGCCTCTTGGTACGGCCGCAAGTTTCATGGACGACCCACCTCTAGTGGCGAGAAATACGATATGTTTGCCATGACGGCAGCTCATAAAACATTACCGCTGCCCACCTACCTGAGCGTTAAAAATCTGACCAACCAAAAAGAGGTTATCGTTCGGGTTAACGATCGCGGTCCCTTTTTAGGCGGACGAATTCTTGACCTTTCCTACATGGCAGCTCAGAAATTGGGTGTTGTTGAGTCTGGCACTGCGAAGGTAAAGATTACCGCGGTGGGTACCGTTTCGCCGGCGACTCAACAACAAACGAAAGAGTCTTCGACTCGTTCTCAGGTGTTATTGCAAGCGGCCAGCTTTCAACTTAAGGAGAATGCTGTTCGACTTCGATTAAAACTCATTCAAGACGGGATGAATGAGATTAGGATTCAGACTGTGAAAATTGATGAGAGGCTGTATTATCGAGTTCGAGCGGGCCCCTATCAAGATCAAGACGTGGTTCGTGAGAAAGTAAAAAAAATTAAATCGATTACAGGCATAGCGCCCAAGATATTGATGGTGAATTAATGCAACAGACTTTAGAAAAATTTAGACAGGTAGTTGGTGTTTTTTTTATTTCTATTATCGGAGGTTTAGTAACCGCGTCAGCTGTGATCGCATCGGAGGTTGAGTCAGATCTTGAAGGTGCGATGAGATCAACGATTCCGGCCCCAAACCTTAAAGTATCGTCTTGGCTCTTGATGGATGCTAAAACAGGTTTAACCCTGGCCGCAAACAATCCAGATGCTCCGGTAGAGCCTGCCAGTCTTACAAAATTAATGACGGCATTTATCGTTTTTCGTGAAATCGAAAGAGAGACTATTTCACTTGACGATATTGTTGTTGTCAGTGAAAAAGCGTGGCGTTCTGAAGGATCGCGGATGTTTATCGAGGTTGGCGATAAAGTGCGCATTGATGATCTTTTGATGGGCCTGGTGGTTCAGTCTGGAAATGATGCTGCTGTTGCGTTGGCTGAGCATGTTGCCGGGAGCGAAGAGGGTTTTGCAGATTTGATGAACCAAACCGCCTCTGAACTCGGAATGGATAACAGCAATTTTGTAAACAGCGCCGGGATGCCGCATCCGGATCACTATACAACTGCGCGCGATATTTCCCAACTTGCCAGAGCGATTTTGATTGATCAGCCCGAACACTATGACCGATATAAAATTCGCGAATTTACCTGGAATGGAATTACCCAGAAGAATCGTAACCCGCTATTAGGGCGGGATGAGTCGATTGATGGAATCAAGACGGGACATACCCGATCCGCGGGTTATTGTCTTGTAGGTTCCGCTCAAAAAGATGGGATGCGGTTGATTGGTTCAGTGATGGGCGCTTCGGGGGATCGCGAGCGAGGGGATGCTGTTTACTCATTGCTGCGGTTTGGGTTTGCAGCATACGAGCATCATGACCTTTACCCGGCGGGCGAAGTCATTGTGGATTCATTTGTTTTTAAAGGAGCAAAAAATTCGGTGGCACTTGGATTATCTGATTCTATGACTCTTGTTTTGCCTAAAGGGGCAGGTAAAGATCTTCAGGCCAGTGTCTCACTAGCTGATCCGGTGATCGCGCCTATAAGTTTGGGTGACGAGTTGGGCGTGTTGTCCGTTTCACTCGCGGGCGAGCAGATTGTTTCCCGTCCCGTGGTGTCGCTTGAGCAGGTCGCGGCAGGCTCATTGTGGCAGAGGTTAAGTGATACCGCACGCCTCTGGTTTTATTGATGGGGATGGCGAACGACGCAGATGGACCGTCCCCTGAATTGTTGGATTTTCCCTGTCAGTTTCAGATCAAGGCAATGGGGCGCAAGGTTGATGGGTTTCAACAGAGAGTCAGCGAGATTGTGCTTCGCCATTTAAATGACGCCCCGATTCTGGATAAATCGATCAGAGAGAGTTCAAGTTCTCGCTATGTGTCGGTGAGTTGTACGATCCAAGCAACAAGTCGTGAACAGTTGGACGCAATTTATATGGATCTTAACAGCGAGCAAGATGTGCTGATGACCTTATAACCACTCTGCATTTTGATGAAAGAGTACTCTCCTATTCAGTTTCAGCATCTCGGCCGCTGTGAATATGTTGAGACGATGAATCGAATGCGAGCGTGGACTGATGAGCGAGATTCAAATACGGTCGACCAAGTCTGGCTTCTCGAGCACTTTCCGGTTTATACCCAAGGCGTAAGTTGTGACGCTCGACCCATGGATGAAAGTCAGGGAATCCCGGTTATAAAGTCGGATAGAGGTGGGCAAATTACTTACCACGCGTGGGATCCTCTAGAGTCGACCTGCAGGCATGCAAGCTTGAGTATTCTATAGTCTCACCTAAATAGCTTGGCGTAAT
>ENA-OWMU01000003-OWMU01000003.1-marine-metagenome-genome-assembly--contig:-NODE-3-length-39570-cov-49.897703_pt1 | contig 39570 bp, 36 predicted proteins | sample MGYA00248940_ERZ651137 | MGnify/ENA primary metagenome ERZ651137 (study PRJEB26858, sample SAMN05422230) | marine metagenome | place: Canada:British Columbia, Canada | study: EMG produced TPA metagenomics...
ATTACGCCAAGCTATTTAGGTGAGACTATAGAATACTCAAGCTTGCATGCCTGCAGGTCGACTCTAGAGGATCCCACAATGCAAGGCAGATCGCATCAGCCCATCGGCACGGCCGCTACCCATACTGGTAGTATACTGAACCAGCTGACGTTCCGTCCAGTCCCAGCCGATCTTGGCAAACTCGATAAAACGCACTCTGCTACCATCCGGATCAACGACGACATTGCGGGCATTGTAATCAGTGCTACCCAAGCTGGGGGGGCGCTCCGCCAACCAATAGTGCATTTTCTTTAACAATAGCACGGCCCCCGCCATGTCGCGAGACTTTCCGAGACGGCGCGACAACTGCTCTAGCCCTTCGTGCGCACGCACACCCGTCGCATCCCAGGCCGCCGCCAACTCATCTCGCCCCGCGGTCGGCACCACCCGCGACACCAGCCGCGTAGCATACCGGTCACACATCCGCTCGATCGTGCACAGCCCCTCGATCGCCGGTCCAATCAGAACCGTATCCCCGGCTTGCAGCGCGTCGTCAAGCGTATCGTCGCCGACCCATGCAAAAAAAATGCACTGCCGATCATCGTCTACGCCTAATACCTCGGGCACCGGGCAACCCGCTTCATGCAACAAACCAAGCACTTCACGCTCAACGGTCAACAGATCGTAGGCTTTACCTTGGGTCAAAAACCCGAAGAGCTGCTGTTTGACCACCATCTTGCGGCCATCCGCGGTCTCGACGCGCCAAACTTCGTCGGTAAAGGGCGTGATCGCAACGATCTCCGGGCGCCCCGACAACATCTGAGGTGCCCACGCGCACAAATACTCCGCTGTTTTCTCCTCTACGCCCGCAAAGCCGGCGCTCCGACTCACTGCGCTTCGAAAATGATGACCTGGGCGACGACCTTGCCGGCCTGATTATTGAAGCTCGGATTCTCGTTCATGGCCAGGTACAGCACGCCCTCCCAATCGGAGACGAAATCATAGCGGCTACCCGGTGCAAAAACCGGCCCGTCGCCGACTCGGGCGACCAGCGCGCCGACATTGGCCCCAGGTATGAGATAGCCCTCGCCCGCGGGCAAATTATAGACACCATCGGCACCGCACCAAGCAATCTGGTTGCGCATATCCGGCGACCAGGTCTCCTCGGTATCAATAACCACTCGCTGACCTTTTTCAATGCGAATTAACGAGTCTTGCCATTGCGGACTGGGCCGCACCGTGCGCATAATAGTTAGAGCCAAAGCATAATCTCTTGGAAAACGTGTACAACCCGTGCGAATCCGCTCCCGGAATGCACTATGCAATTCTAATTACGTTAAAGAAACCCATCGGTCAAAAGGTGTCAAGCAGGCCGATACATAGGAGGAAAGTATGAGCCAAAACCTGCAGGATCGGCGTATCGGCCTGCTCGGCTTCGGGATAGAAAACCGCGCACTGGCCCACTTCCTACAATCGCGCAAAATCCCCTTCTCCGTCTGCGACGCCCGCCAACCGGACGCGCCCTTAGCCAATGTGCGCGAATGGCGTATCGGCGCGGAGTACCTCGACGGTCTGACCGATTTCGACCTGCTCTTCCGTACACCCGGTCTTTCCTCCCTGGACCCGTGCCTCAAGGCAGCGCGCGAGTCCGGCATTGAAATATCCAGCCAAACCCGCCTCTTCCTCCATCTTTGCCCCGCCCCAATCCTCGGTATCACCGGCACCAAAGGCAAAGGCACGACGACTTCCATCTTGCATGCACTACTGGCAACCGACGCAGCCCGCGTCTTCAGCGGTGGCAATATCGGCCGACCACCCATCGCATTCCTCGACGAGTTGCGCTCCGACGACCGCGTCGTGCTCGAACTTTCCAGCTTCCAGTTGCAAGACTTGGACCTGAGCCCGCATATCGCCTTGGTGCTCTCGATCACCGAAGACCATTTGGACTACCACACCGACCGCGCCGAATATATCGCCGCTAAAAGACCGATTTGCAGCCATCAGAAGGCCACCGACATTCTCATCGTCAACCAGGATTGTCCTACGGCCCGCTGCTTTGCCGCCCATAGCCCCGCCGAAATCTGGCACTACAGCGTCCGATCACCGGTCGCACAAGGCGCTTGGATCGACGACAACAAACTCTGGGCGCGCCGTCCCAGCGAAGAAGCCACCGTTATTTGTCCCACAACCGACATCCCCCTACGCGGAAAACACACCGAAGGCAACGCCGCCGCCGCCGTCGCCGCCGCCATCGCCTTCGGTGCGCCGACCACGAATTTCGCCGACGCCATCCGCTCCTTCAAGGGACTGCCGCACCGCATCGAATACGTCACCGAATACAAGGGCATCACCTATTACAACGACTCACTCGCGACGACGGTTGACGCCGCCGTCGCCGCCATCAACTCCTTCGACGAACCGCTACTGCTCATCGCCGGCGGCGCCTCGAAAGGCGCTGACTTCAGCGCCTTGGGCACGTGCATTGCTGCAAGCTCCGTCCGCGCGGTATTGTTGATCGGCGACGAGGCCGTACGCATCGAAGCGGCCATCCGACAAGTCGGCGCCCAGACCGCCGTGCGCCACTGCCACGATTTGCGCGAAGCTATAACCATCGCTCGCTCGACGGCGCAAGCAGGCGATGCCATACTACTCTCGCCAGCCTGTGCTAGTTTTGATCAATTCTCCAGTTATGCCGAACGCGGCGACCTCTTCAAGCAATTGGTCGCGCATTAACCTGCTCGCCATTTAACAAAGATACAGTTCGTGTCCGCTTTGTGTTTTTGGAGCACTGAACTATAATTAGCCGAACATCCCCCGCAAATCAGGAGCGACTGCAATGCCGCTGGCCATGACAGACGAACAACGCCGTAGCTTCGACGAAGACGGTTTTATCATTCTCGAAAATTTCCTTACGCCAGCAGAGACCGCCCGCCTTTCCGACGCGGCGGATGAGGTCGTCTCTCGTATCCAACAAGAAAAAGGCCTGCCACCTGAAACGCATTTCCAAATCCGTAACGCCCTCTCGCAACACGACGCTTTTTTGAATTTGATCGATCACCCTCGCATGCTGCCCCTCGTCGTCGATGCCATCGGCTGGAATATTCAGATCCGCACCACCCATCTCGACTACCGCCCACCCTACCCACAGGACTTGGCAGCCGGCGCCGTTGGCACTGGTCAAGGCGCCGACTCGCAGGCCGGCTATCGCAATATCGCCTGGCATCCCGATTTGGCCAGTCGCGAGATCTTCCAGGCCCCCTCGCTCGACGGCCGGCTGCCCTTTATGGAAATCAAGGTCTTCTACCCACTCTTCGACATGAGCGAATCCGGCTGCGGCAACCTCTGGCTATCGCCCGGTAGCTATCTGCGCCCGCCGTCCGACCTGCAGACAATGAACCGCCAAGTGCCGGATGATCAAGTATTGGAGTTGAAGCTCCAGGCCGGCTCGGCCGTTCTCTGGCGCACCGCGACCTGGCACTGCGTCGGCCCCAACCAATCGCAAAAAACGCGCAAGATCATGCACGTCGGCTACCACTACCGCTGGCTGCGCCCCACCGACTATATGCAACAAGACCCTGAACTGCTCGCCCACTGCTCGCCGATTCGCCAACAACTCTTAGGCGCGCTGCCCAGCGGCGGCGACCCCATGGGTAGCGACCCCGACATCGCCCCGCTGTCACAATACTGGCAAGCGAAGAACAACGACGTGCCCTTGCGCGCCTGGGCCGAATCTCAGACGAAAAACGAAGCCAACTAATGCCCGATCGACCCAATATCCTCTTCATCTTGACCGATCAGCAGCGTTTCGACTGGCTGGAGATGAACCCCGAAGTCCCAGTCCGTACGCCGCACCTGCGCACATTGGCCGCACGTGGGGCCTGGTTCAAAAACGCCATCTGCCCCTCGCCCCTGTGCGTACCATCGCGCGCCTGTCTTTCGTCGGGCAACGAATACGACCGCTGCGACGTGCGTTCCAACAACACGCCCTACCACCACGAGCAAACCCCCTACCAACGCCGACTGCGCGACGAGGCCGGCTACCACGTGATGGGCTGCGGAAAATTCCACACCGGCCTAAACACCACCGCCCCCGGCGATCTCACCTGGGGCCTAAGCGGCGACAAGGCCAAAGAACAATGGGGCCATAACGAGGCGCTCTTCAACGCCGGCAAGAATCAGTCGGTCCTGATGATGGAAAAATCCAGTGAGCCGCGCGACCCCTATATGACCTTTCTCGCGACAAGAGGCGAAGCGCAAACCCACATCGACGACTATGCACAACGACGCGGACAGCCCGACAGAGAGGACATTTTCCTCTCTACCTTCCCCAGCAAAATATCCGACGAGGGCTACTTCGACAACTGGATCAACACCAACGCGCTCGACCTGCTCGATGGCGCCCCCACCGACAAACCCTGGTTCCTCGAAGTGCATTTTCAAAACCCACACCACCCTTGGGACATCACCGAAAAAATGCACCAGTTCTACCGCGACCCCGACGTGCAATTCCCCCACCCCGAATACGCCGACGCCAATGTAACGGCCGAAATCCACCAGGAGGTGCGCCGCAACTACGCAGCCATGCTCGAACACCTAGACGACTGCCTCCGCCAGATGCTCGCCAAGCTCGCACAACGAGGCGAAATCGACAATACCCTCATCGTCTTTACAAGCGACCACGGCGAAATGCTCGGCGACTACGGCCAATGGCAAAAACTCTCGCCTCTGCAGGCTTCCATCGGCGTCCCGTTCTTCGTCGCCGGCCCCGGTGTCCTGCAACGCGCGCCGAACAACGCCCCCATCACTACTTTAGACCTGCACGCCACCTTCTTGGACCTAGCCGGTGTCACTCCCGGCGACGTCGCCGGCCAATCCATCCGCCCGCTCTTGGCCGGCGAGACCGACCACCATCGCGAAGTCGTGCTCTCGGGCTTGAGCGCCTGGCGCTTGGCCTACGACGGCCGCTACAAGCTCATCCTCGGCTACGACCCCGCAAAACGCACCGGCGGTCACAACTGGGAACCCATGGCCGTCGACCCCGAAGAAGCACGACAACTGCAACGCGACCGTCCCATATACCTCTACGACACTACGAACAACGAACTCGACAACCTCGCACAAGAACACCCCGAGATCGTCGCGCGACTGGACGCTTATCTAACCGAATGAGGTATAGTCTTTTTATTTAACACACAGAGCGACCGATCACCGCCTCATCGAATGCAATATTCACACCCGTCTTACTTCGGGTTGTTTTGGCGAATATTCACACTATTGATCTATTCGGTAGATGATCGTTTTATAAGTCTCAGTTAAAATAGCAGAAGTACCGACGGGCTTTTTGCGGACATACCCGTAGCGGATTGTTTGGCTGCTTTTGTAAGACAGCAAAAGCAGCCAACCCTCCTCGTGGCACAGGATGTGCCACGAGGAGGAACGAGGGAAATGCCTCAAAAAGCCCGCCCACACTCCCGGAGAGCCACACCATGCCGTCAGCACCAACCCGCACCCACATGATCCTCCACCCTACCACCGACAACGTCGCCATCGCCCTAAAACCCTTCGATGCCAACGAAACCATCGAAGGCATCACCATAAAAGAGCCCATCCGCGCCTACCATAAGATCGCCCTAACCAACCTCGCGATGGACCAAGCGGTATACAAATACGGCCAAATCATCGGCTATACCACACAACCCGTCACCGCCGGCACCTCGGTCCACACCCACAACCTCGACATGAGCCGCCTGATGGATGCCGCCATCACCGATCTCGCCACCGCGCCACCCGACCCTCTGCCTACGATTGACGACCGCTACTTTCTTGGTTATCGCGACAGCCGCGGCCGCGCCGGTACCCGCAACTACGTGCTTATCGGTAGCACCGTCGACTGCTCAGCACGCGTCGTCGAAATGGCGCTTGAAGAACTCAACCGCAAACAGGCGTACTACGCGCGCCGCTACCCCAATGTCGACGGCGTCGTCGGCCTCACCCACGACAGCGGCTGCGGCCTAGTCACCATGAGTCAGGGACACATCCAGCAGAACCGCACGATCCAGAACCTGATGGACCACCCGAATGTCGGTGGTCGGGTGATTGTGCAACTCGGCTGCGAAAAAGGGCAGGCCGCGCTCATTTTCGGCGAAGACCAGCTCATCCAGGTCAAAGACTGCGAAACCGCACCAGGCAACGCCATGCCCCTGATCACCATACAGGAAACCGGCGGCACCTGGAAAACCGTCGACCGCATCGTCGCCTATGTCGAGGAAGTCTTATTGCCCGAAGTCAACGCCCGCCGCCGGACCCTGATCCCCGCCTCGGAACTTATCCTCGCCACCCAGTGCGGTGGCAGCAACGCCAATAGCGGCTTTACCTCCAATGCCGCCATCGGCTACGCCTCTGACTTACTCGTGCGCTGCGGCGGCACCTCGTTTATCGCTGAGACAACCGAAACCTTCGGCGCCGGCCACTTGCTAACGCAACGAGCCAAGACTCCCGAGATCGCACAAGCCTACCTTGACCACGTCGCCACCTATCGCAGTTATCTGGCCGCCGGCGAAGGTACGCCGGAAAACAATTTGGCCTACGGCAATATCGAAGGGGGTCTCTCGACCATCGCCGAAAAGGCACTCGGCTCCGTAGCCAAAGGCGGCACCACCGCGCTGGCCTGGGTCAACGACTACGCGGAATTGATCACGGAAAAGGGGTTCGGCTTTATGAACACCCCGGCCTTCGACCCGGCCTCATGCACCGGCCAAACCGCCGGCGGCGCGCAGGTCGGCGTCTTCAGTACCGGGGCGGGCAGTTGTTTTGGCGGCATCCTGACCCCCTGGCTCAAGGTCGTCAGCAATAGCGACACCTTCGCGCGTATGGAAGACATGGAGGTCAACGCCGGTACTATCGCCGACGGAACGGGAAATTTTGAGGATGTGGGAAAGCTGATTTTCGAATATGTGCTGGCGTTGGCCAGCGGCAGCAAGACCTATAGCGAAAAAATCGGATATTCCGTTGCCAATATTTGGAACAAAGGCGTGACGACATAGAGGCAAGCTTAAAAATTCTGTTGGTCGGCGATCAGTGCAACGCTGCGGGGCTGACCACGGCGGGCCTTTTTTAAGGCCCCCGAGCCGGCGGCCTCCCCCTTAAGATCGTTGGCGATCCATTCGACGATCTTAAGGGGGAGGCGTTGAAGCCCCATTTGATCAGCGGCGTGCCGGCCACCGAACCTACGAGATAGACCCCAGGCGCGCTGCTCTCGTCCTGGTCATCCGCGGTAACTCGGTTCGGGGCGCTTAGGCTCAACCAGCGTATCCGTAAAGGATTTCAGCCCTGATAGGAAATTTGCACGGGGGTGGCAGTGGCGGTCATCGAACGCGTTCCCTCCGTCGGGTGGATGCTCGGCTCCCCCACTTAGATGCCACCATCCGGACCCGCGTTGCGCCCATAGACCGCCGCACCACACAAATCAAGCCAACGTCGTCGGCAACAACTCCTGGTTATACCCGACGATAAGCCGCCCCCCACGGCGCAACGCCGGCGCCCTCAGCTTACCCGAACGCCCCAACAACAACCCCAATAACTCGTCGTCGGTAGGCCGCTTGGTCTGCAAGTCAAAATGCAGGACCTTTTTTCCTTGGGCGACAAATAACTCGTCCATGCCTTCGAGCAACGCGAGCACGGCCTTACCCTCCACCGGCTCCTTTGCTGCGCTCTGCACTTCGCCGTCGAGAATTTTATTTTGCGCAAGAAACTCTTGCATGTATTTGCAACTGTTTCAGCCAGGGCGGTGATAGCGCCAATCGAGTTTGATAGCCATCGCATTTTTCCTTTCTATACTGGATTTATAGCGTATTCAGGCAGCATCCACTCCGGATGCACCTCTATTGCAAGTTATGATAATCGCCTTTAATCTATTCGAGATCAAGCAGGAGCCAACTCCAGCGTCATTGCCGCAAGCCCACTCGATCGACGTTACCTATGATATATTCTTCGCCACTTTGCAGACCGTCGAGATCTTAGGCAAAGCCGAACTCAACTTCAACGATGTAACGGAGTAATGAAGAAGAACGATGCTACTAACGTGATTGCTGATAGAGACCGTATGAATATGGTCTGGGTATTCCGTAGAAACCGGCTTTTATATAAGCGCTAGCACAATCACTTGATTTATCGTAGGGCTGCGCGAGGCGCACTATCCCCCGGCCGCAATTCCAATACGCGCTCGAACGCCTGCATGGCACCATCCACGTGCCCCGACCGCTTCCGCATCCGGCCTATTTTCAACCAGCCGTCGGCGAAGTCGGGCGCCAGTCGGTTACCCTCACAAAAACTTCAAGCGCTTGCACATAGAGTAGCATGCCAGTGGCGGCAAAGACAATTACAAGAATCAGCGAGGCATGGGGGAGTCGGCACGGCATTACAAACCAGAGGCAAAGACAACGACAAACATCGGCGGACACGACACTATCGCCGCTTCAAATATTGTAGTGCAGCCCGCACTCCTTGGGATCATCCCCATCTTCTTGTTGCCCGCTAAACCAGCGCCAGCGCCCAGCGCGCTTGGGTTCGCCGGGGCGCGTCGGCGTAGCGCAGACGACACAGCCGAAACTCGGATAACCCTGGTCATAGAGCGGATGTACAGGCACGTCCTGCTCGGCGATAAAATCCGACAACCGTTCGTCGTCCCAATCCACCAGCGGATTTAGCTTGAGAATCTTGCGGCAGGTACCGTATTCGTCGATCAGCATCGCTTTTTTCGCCGTCTGCTGGCGATATTCGGATTGGTCCCAGCGCTGGCCCGAAATCCAACAGTCGGCCGTCTTCAATAGCGCGTTATTGGACCAGTCCTTACGCACTTGGCAGCAGTGCTCCTGTTTTTCCTTAGAGTCGAAGAACAGATACTCGCCGTGGCGCTCGACCATGCGCTGCACATCACCGCTCTTGGGGTGGATGACCTCGATTTCGCAAGCATAGCGCGCCTTGACCTCTTCGACAAAGGCATAGGTCTCCGGGTGCAGCCGCAAAGTGTCAAGCGTGGCAAAACGCAGCGCCAATCCTTCCAACACCGCCATATGGATCATCGCGGTCCCAGTGTGCTGGAAACTAGTATTGAGCACCGCACGACCAGGAAAGGTCTCACCAGCCCAGCGCAACAATTCTACAGCGGACATCTGCTCCAGATCTAAATCGCGGATATAGCCGACTAAACGCTCGTTGTGTTCTTCTGTGGTCTCGGGCGGGGTATCTAGCCCTTTTTCATCGACTGCCATTACTATCATTTCAACCCGGAGGAATCGGGTGGGAAGGCCTATACTGTAAAAATGTGTATCAGTACATTGTAAAGTAGAACTAATATAAGGATAGGGGAAACGTGGGAAAGCCGCTGCCTACTGAGAGTCACATGGAGCCACCAAAAACCACTATAAGTATACCCACCGGTAGGGGGCAATATCGGCTCTTCTGGGATGGTGGATGTGGCTTGTGCCACCGCTCAGTTGAATGGGCCTGCACCCGCGACAAAGCCAATCTCCTATCGCCCATGCCCTACCAACAAGTCGCCGACCCACCGATGGACCCCCATACGAAGCGCCGCTTGCGCCTGGCCAGATCGCATAGATTTGCACCGTTTATGATGAGAGTATTTCTTACTTTTTTCATAGGAGGAAATACTCATAAAACAGAAGCTCCACAGCACCGAAGAAATTATCCACATCCTCCGACAAGCGGATCGCGACCAAACTATTGAATCGGTTTGCCGCGAGCACAACCTCTCTGAAGCTTCATTTCACCGCTGGCGTAGAAAATACGGCGATATGGATCTGGCCGATGCCAGGCGGCTCAAAGAGTTGGAAAAAGAAAACGTCAAGCTAAAGAAGATACTGGCCGAGGCAATCTTGGAAAACCGGGTACTCAAAGAGGTCAATTCAAAAAAGTGGTGAGCACGATGCAAAAGCGCCAAGCCGTCAAGCATGTAGTCGGCCAGCGATGGTGCTCGGAGCGTGTCGGTATCTCGGCTTGCACCGCTCGGCGTTCGGTAGCGATCGAAACCGCCTACGCCCCGTCAGCAGCAGCTGCACAGCGTATTGTGGATCTGTCCTGGACCCACTCGCATTACGGCTATCGTCGTATTCGAGCTCTATTAACGGAGGAAGGCTGGCAGGTACCGTCGCCGCCAGGTCCAGCGCGTACTACGCATAGAAGGGCTCTAAATCAACCAGATTAAGGCCCTCTACATCGATCCGGGTAGCCCCTGGCAAAACGGCTATATTGAGAGTTTTCACAGTCGCTTTCGAGATGAGTGCTTGGCTCGGGAGCTTTTACTCAATCTGCGGGAAGCCCGCTGACCCAAGCCTCAGACCGGCTGCAAGGCCCGCCAGCGATCGTAGTAGAGTTGTATCTTCGCAGGCAGATTTTCGCGAAGATTAGGGGATAACCTCCACCTAAAACGTTCGTCCAATTTCTCTTCGGGCGGATCGGCCTCGCGGTACTGGGCCATCCCCCCGTGCAGAGACATACGTTCCTTCAGGCCCTCTGGAGCGACCCCCCGGTGGATAGTTTTGCCGTTCCAGAACACGGTCTGGCCCCGTTTAACCTCGATCGTTCGCTCTCCCGGCATGGGGTCGCAAGGCCGCTCGATCAGGACCTCTCGTTCCGCCTCCGTGCGATAACGCCGATGGCTACCCGGCACGACCCGAAAGCAGGGGTCGTCCACCAGCGCCAGATGCCACTTGACGAGGTTGTATTGGGAATAATTGAGCAAGGCTAGCTCTTCTTCTGCGCTGGCGCCCTTGTCCGCACTCCCCAGGTCGCGGTGCCAAGTGCTGTCGTAGGGAACCTGGTTGCCGGTGCAAAAAATGACTGCCCATCCCAGGCGCAACTCCCGCCCTAAATAAGGCATGAGTATAGGCTTCGACCGGCTCGGATATCAAATATTCCGCAAAAATGGACTCGCCGAACTCGGGAGCAATGAGTCCCCAAATGACCTGGGGCTCTCGGTTCTCACCCAGAATGGAATGGACGTCGACCTCGCCAGCACGGATCTTATCGCGCACCCTTCGGCCTGCAGCCTCCAGTTCATCCATCATATCGGGGTCCACGGCATCGTCCACGACGACATAACCCTGCTCGTGGTACTCGTCTACGTATTGCTGTTTCGATGGCATATGTAAATCTTCTTTGTCTGCGAGTTATCTGATCTCAAAATATATTCAAACCAGAGCGTCTTGACTACCCCACTGAAAAGGCCTTTTGGCGTGCCCCACTAGAGTTGGTCCAGCTTGGGGGTCCGTATTTATTGAACGCAATGAAAATACTCGCAACAGAGGTAGGTCAACGATCGAAGGGCACACCACAGGTACTTTCAAGCAAGAGCAATACTATGCGCTCTCAGGTGCATCCAAAAGGAGGGATGGAATGGAGAGGATTCCCCCCGACCGCATCGAGCGCGTTGCCCGCATCTACGGCCGCAACCAAGACGCCAGCCACACCCTAGATCGGCACACATGAGCCACTGATGACGAAACAAGGCATATTCTTTAACTTGGTAACCACGCAACAGGAAACCTCGGCCGTGATGGCCACCAGCGGATAATACAGGAGGACCTATACAATGGTGACAGCCAACGAAAAAAAAGAGCATTCGATCACCCCAATCACGGTGACGCACCCAGAAAACATCGACATCGACAAATTACAGCTCTTCCGCGAGCCTGCCTGGAAACTGCGGCTGACTATTGGCGACGACCGCTCGTATTTGCGCGTCAAAGTCGTGCGCGCCGCGCCGCTGTCGTATCCTGACCAGTACATCTCGTTTTTAGACGGCAAAGACGAGGAGATCTGTATGGTCGACGACCTCAAAAGCCTCGACCAGAGCGCCCGCGATCTGATCGCCGAAGAGCTCGACCGCCGCTACCTGACCGCAACGATCCAATCGGTCAGCGCCATCCGCAACGAATACGGTACTTCGTATTGGGAGGTGCAAACCCATCGCGGACAGCGCGAATTCGTAGTGCAGAATGTATCGGAGAATGCGCAATGGCTCGGCGATCACCGCTTGCTGATTATCGATGTCGACGGCAACCGCTTTGAGATTCCGCGTTTGGACGAGTTGGATAAAAAGAGTCTGGGGTTAGTCGAACAGGTCGTCTAAACGTCACCGCCCAACGCGTTCGATGCCAAGGACCGCCAGGTCATCGGCTCGTCGCGCTTTAATGGGTATTCCCCAGCGAGAAGCGAGATCGAAATAGACTGGACCTTCTTGGCCCGATCCCACTGGGGCGGCACCTATAACGACGCCATGAAACAGATGATGGTCGCCCATGCCTTTCAATTCGTCGACAACGGGCTCTTTCTTGTCGGCCCGCAAAACATGCGTTCGCAACGAGCCGTGGAGAAAATCGGCGGCGAGCGTATAAAATGGCTTCGCCCATATCCTGGTCGAGCTGTGCGAGGTCTATGTCCAGGATTTCAGCGCCGCAGTCTTCGCTAAGCGCTCTGGTTCGAAAATGCATTGAAAATTGTTCCCTCAATTCTCGTCTACCGATGGGGATACATCCGCCGTTGCGGATCATTGACCACATTAACCGGCTCCTCTTTCACAGGGTCGGTTTTTTTGTGTCGATTCGTAAACGAGATTGTGCCGAGCCGTAAACAGTCTGGTCCACAAAATAAGCTATAAATCACTAGCCCACGCACAACTCTCATCTCTTGCAACTGCCATACCCACAACCCTTTACCGCTTCTCTACGCTATCGCATTCGCATATTCTGTTTTGTTTGGCACAACATTCGCGATACGCCTAATGACCTTAACCACATAACACACGTCATTTGCCGCCAACCACCGAGGGAACAGAGGGCGCACAATGGAGCAGATCCTACAAATCGTCCGCTTATTGCGCCCCTACTGGCGCTTTATCGCACAGCTCCTGCTGATTGGCATCATGCTTACGTTTCTAAACCTACCCAGCCCCTATATCACCAAACTGCTCATAGACGATGTCTATCCGCATGTAGACTACACCCTACTAAACTTCGTGTTAATCATCGGCGCCGTATTCTCCATCACACTTGGCCTCACCGGTTCCCTAAGCGACTCTTTTGAACGCTACATCAACATCAATATGAGCCTCGTCTATCGATCGCAATTATATCGCCATGTGCAGTCCCTGGATTTCAGCTTTTTTGACAAACGAGAAACCGGCGAAATCCTATCGCGATTCGAAGACATGCAAAGCGCGATCAACGGCACTATCTTCATGTGATATTCCCCCGGAAAAACGGACACGTTTAAGCGGCCTTTTGTCGGGCCTGTAGTTCAAAATGGACGGGTGAAAGATAGCCCAAGGTGGAATGAGTTCGTTCGCGATTGTAAAACAATTCAATATACTCGAATAAGGCGGCGTGGACATCGGCGTATCCATACGGCTTTGTTGCATGAATCACTTAACCGCGGTCTCGTGCTGAATGGTATTCGATATCATGCTTCTACTTTATACGATTGAGGCCTACCCAAATGGGTCATGCGATTACGTATGGCACAGCCGATTTGGACTTCGACTTTTTGCCGGGTCCATTCTCGGGCTTGGAGTCGAGGGCCAATGATGCGCTTAAATCGAGCCATTGCCGTTTCGACCAACGACCGCCGATGATAGCCACTGTGCACGTTCCATTTTTCCTGGCCGACTTTATTCATGTGTTTCACGCGCTGATTGCGCGCTTCGATATGGCGATATCGCCGTTTACTTTTCTTACATTGCGCATGATTACAGGGTGGAATGATCGCTTCGATGGGCGTGGGCTGTTGGGGCGATGGATAGGCCAACAGCCGGTGGACATGCCATCGATCATAGGCGCCATCCGCGTAACAGCTGGCGATCGGTGTATCGATCTGGCCCAGCAGCGACTTGAGTTGGCGGGCATCATCGGCATAAGCCAGCGTTAGCTGATGGGCGACGATTTCTTGGGTGTCGGCATTGATGCCCAGGTGCAACTCACGCCAAGTCCGTCGCGTGGTCCAGCCGTGCTTGCGCACTTTCCACTCGCCTTCTCCATAGACTTTTAACCCCGTCGAATCAACGACCCAATGCATCGGCTCCTTCGTCGGTTGGACTGCTACAACCACCGCCAGTCGTCCTTGACGACGCGACAGGGTCGTATAGTTGGGCATCACCAGCAGGTCATCCAGTCCCATCAAAACCAACACCGACTGGATAAATCCTTGCGTCTGACGAGGCGGCAGATTCTGTAGTTTCAACTCTGAAGTGCACGTTTAGTGTTTGTGGTTTATCGAGTTTAAAAACATCGTTTGGTGATCGAAACTCCAGTGCTTTTCTGGGTCGGTTATTGAGCCGGTTTTCAGCCCGCCGAATTTTAGCTTGAGTGATCGTCTTAACGTTAGTTCCCTTGGGAAAATACTGTCGTAATAGCCCGTTGGTGTTTTCGTTGGCCCCGCGCTCCCAGGCACAATACGGGTGGGCAAAATAGACCTTGGCCAGTAGAGCTTTGGCGACTCTTTTATGTTGGGCAAATTCGTTTCCGTTGTCCATTGTCAGTGTATGGACCTGACCTTTGATCTCACTCAATGCCCTTATGATTACGTCGGCGACGTGATCCGCATGCTTCGAGAGGACGGGCTCAATGCGGGTGAAGCGAATTTTCGGTCCAGCAGAGTTAGCAGGCCCCCTCCGCCGTGACCGCCCATCATCAGATCGACTTCCCAATCACCGATTCGAGCTTTTTCATCGACGATAGCGGGACGATCATCAATCGAAATTCGGTGGGGAATCGAGCCTTTGTACGCGGTTTTGGACGAAACACGCTTGGGGTGTTGTTGCTGGCGAAGGTGGGTATGAAGTCGACCACCGCGGTCTCGATCCCTACGGACATGTGGGTAGATTCGCTCATGGGATAGAGAGAATGTTTCGTTTCGTCCGAGCCAGCCGGCAATTTGCTCGGGGCTCCACTCGTGACGCAATTTGCCTTCGACTATACAGCGACAGCGTCCAGTCCACTTGAATGGGTGACTACGGCCCGCTCGCCGTTTTTGGCTACGTTGATCAGCGGCTTGAGGATAATACCCATTGGGGCTTTGATTTCGTTTTAATTCGCGTGAAATCGTCGTGCGATGCACACCGACGATCCGAGCCATTTGCGTGGGACCCTGGCCGACTTTGTGTAACGCGGATATTTCGTACCTTTGGGATAGGGTCAACTCAGTATACTCCTTCATAAGCTCCTCTTCCTGGGGTGGGTGAATAGACAAAAGAAATATACCGGTTGCCCTTTGTCTTTTCACCCACTGCGAAAGGTGCACTTCAAAGTTGAATCCACACATCCGCCTCACCGAAATATCTAGCCCGGCCAGCGCGGTCATCGCCGAGAGTTGGGGCGCGCTCAAACGCAAATTTAGCGAGCAATCGAACAGTCTTAATTAGGGGGACAACACGATGGACAAAGAACTATTAGACGGCATCGGCGAACTACTCTTCAAAGGCCTAGTCGTCGCGATGATTTTCTGGGTGGGGAAATTGCGGCAGGACGTGCAAACATTAAAACAGGAAGTCTCGAAGCTCAAAGCCGAGCTGGGCAAGGTAACTTAACTTAACGCGGCACCTTCGTCGGACGAGGCCCGCCCGTCGCCCAATCCAATAACTCAACCGTGTGCACCACCGGCACCTTGACGCCGCCGGCGATCTGTTCCATACAACCGATATTGCCCGCCGCCACCACTTGCGGCGCGACGCTTTCGATATGCTCAGCTTTGCGCGCCTGCAACTGACCGGCGAGCTTGGGCTGCAGCATATTATAGGTCCCGGCGCTGCCGCAGCAGATATACGCCTCGGGCACCTCGATGACTTCAAACCCGGCATCCTTGAGCAATTGACGCGGGGCTGATTTAATCTGGGCACCGTGTTGCAGCGAGCAGGCATCGTGATAGGCGACCTTCAGCTTCGAAGCCTTGTTCGCCTCACCCAAACCCAACTCCGCCACCACTTCAGAAACATCCTTGATCAGTGCCGTAACCTCCTTGGCTTTCTCGGCCAATTTCGGATCGTGGCGGAAGAGATAGTCGTACTCCCGGACTGCCGTACCACAACCCGACGTATTGAGCACAATCGCGTCCAGCCCGCCCTCTTGCAGTTCCTTGTGCCAGACCTCGATATTGTTCGCCATCAATTTTCGACTGCGTTTGCGCTCACCCATATGAAAAGTCAGCGCCCCGCAGCAGCCCATATCCTTCGGGATCACCACCTCGGCGCCGAGGCGAGTCAACAAGCGCACCGTCGCATCGTTGATCTGCGGGCCGAGCACTTGCTGCGCACAGCCGGTAAGCAACACCACCCGCATCTGTTTCTCGCCCGTAGCCGGCACAACGCCTACTTTCGCCACTTCGGCCGGACGCGGCAAACGCTTCGGCGCCATATCCAACAAGGGGCGCATATTCTCCGGCATCAACCAAGAAAAAGCCCGGCCAAGCCCCGACATCTTGAGCGCAAAGCGAAAACGGCCCGGATAGGGCAGCATACGCGTCAGCATTGCGCGCAGCAAACGGTCCGCAAAGCGGCGCTTGACCAATTTGTTCAGACGCGGCCGGGCCTCTTCCAAAAGCCGCGAATAGTCCACTCCGCTCGGACACGTCGTCTCGCAGGCCAGACAGCCCAGGCAATTGTCGATATGCTCTAGCGTCTTACCGCTGGCTTTGACGCCTTTTTCAAGCACGTTTTTTATCAGATAGATCCGCCCGCGCGGCCCTTCCAATTCATTACCGGTCAACAAGTAGGTGGGACAGGTCGCGTTGCAGAAACCACAGTGCACACAGGCGCGCAACGCCTCTTCCGAGACTTTGACGTCTGGGTCCTGCAATAAATAAGGGTCGATATCGGTACGCATCGCTTAGTGTAACGTCCCTTGCAGCCAACGCGCCAACGCCTTGTCGGGTGCGGCGATCTCGTCGAGCGCGGTATAATAATAGTCCTGCCAGCTATCTTCGGGGAGACCAGTGAACAACATCAGGTTGAGCGGGTAATCCTCGGAGTCGGTGCAGCGGCGAAAATCGTCGCGGAAGAGGAAAGTCTTCTTGCCCAAGGCGATCGCCGCGCCCAGCTCGACCATAACGCCTTCGTCGGGCGGCGTGCCATTGACGATAGCGAAGGTGGCATCCGCCTCGACCACGTCGCGCAAATCGGCCTGACCCACTTTATAAGCCCAACCCGCCTCGGAAAAATCGACCTGATTATTGCGGGTAAAGGGCTCCCAAACCTCCGCACCCAAACCTTCGAGCGCGGTGACGAAGGGCGGGAGTAATTGCTCTTTCCATTGGGCGGAAAAGCCGTAGGGGCTGGCGAGGTAGATATTTTTTTTCATGGTCAGATGTAAATTAAACGCGGGCGAGAATGGGCGCAACAAAGAGCGCCGGCTTTTACACAGCCGAACTTCCTGATTATTTTACTGCCATGCACCCACCGGACCTCATACGACAGAATATCCCGCTCGCCCCGCAAACCACCATACGCCTGGGCGGCTCGGCCCGTTACTACGCCGAATGCACATCCGTCGACGAAATACGTGCCTGCTTGCAATGGGCGACGTCTACAGACCGCACCGTACAAGTGCTCGGCGGCGGCAGCAATGTGCTCTTTGCCGATGCCGGTTTTGACGGCCTGGTGCTGAAAATCGCATTGCGCGGACTGGAATTTATCGGTGAAACGGTAATAGCCGCCGCCGGTGAGGATTGGGATTCCTTTGTAGCAGCCTGTGTCGAGCACGGACTGGCCGGCATCGAATGCCTCTCGGGCATCCCCGGCCTGGTCGGCGCGACGCCGATCCAAAATGTCGGCGCCTATGGCCAGGAAGTGCAAGACACAATCGTCGAAGTGCAGGCCCTAGATCGTCAAAATCTGCAAGAGGTCGTCTTTACCGCCGCACAATGCGACTTCGCCTATCGCCAGAGCCGCTTTAAAGCCGCCGACCGCGATCGCTATATGATTACAGCCGTCACCTATCGTCTAGATGCGAGCGGCCTACCACAAATTCGCTACCCCGAATTGCGACGCCAGATCGGCGAACAACTCAACAGCTTAAACCCCGGCCATCCCGCGCTCACGGCCGTGCGCGAGACCGTGCTGCAGCTCAGACGCGGGAAATCAATGCTCGTCGACTCCGAAGACACCAACGCCCGCTCGGTCGGCTCCTTTTTTTTGAACCCGATTATCACCACCGAGGCCTTCGCCAAATTGCAGCAGCAACACCCCGATATACCCAGCTTTCCCGCCGACAACAACGTCAAAGTGCCCGCCGGCTGGCTCGTCGAGAACGCGGGTTTCGCCAAGGGCTTCGTGCAAGGCGGTGCCGGCATTTCAGAGCATCACGCACTGGCATTGGTCAACCGCGGCGGCACCATGGCCGATATACTCGCTTTAGCAGGCGAGATACAAAATGCCGTCAAAAAAATCTTCAACATCCGCCTCGAACGCGAACCCGTACTAATCGGAGAAACGACCTAACTATGGCTAAAATATGGGTATTGCAGAATGCGCCGCCGGAAAATCTCGGCATCATCGGTCAGATCTTGCAAAACTACGGTCTCGAACCCGCCTATGTGCGCACCTTCGCCGGCGAAGAAGTCCCCCGCTATATGGAAAGTGCCGTCGGCTTGGTGGTCTTAGGCGGCCCGATGAGCGTCTACGAGCACAATCGCTACCCCTTTATTACCGACGCCATGCGACTTATCGACCAGGCGCTCAAAGAGCAAAAGCCCGTGCTCGGCATCTGCTTGGGCAGCCAGATCGTCGCCGCCGCGTTGGGCGCGTCGGTCACGCGCGGCGTAAAAAAAGAAATCGGCTGGCACCCCGTCGAACTAACGTCGGCCGCAGGCGAAGACCCGCTGATGCACGCGATGGAACCCTCCCTTATGGGCTATCACTGGCATGGCGATATATTTGACCTGCCCAAGGGCGCCACCTCGCTCGCCTCGTCCGCCCAGACCGTCTGCCAGGCTTTCGCCTACGATCGCTCGGCCTATGGCGTCTTGTTCCATATGGAAGCCACAGAAAAAATCATCGGCGAGATGGTCGAAGCCTTTGATAACGAGCTGCGTGAAGAAAAACTCGACGGCGAACAAATAAACGCCGATAGGGCGCAATACCTGCACGCCTTGCAGAGCAATGGCCGGCTCTGTTATCAAAACTGGGCGACGCTCTGTTTGCAGGCAGCCTCCGCTTAGCTGGACCAATAGACATCGCCCGACTTCAACCCAAGTCCTTTGCATATAAAAGGCCCTGCGATAAAAATGCGCAGGGCCTTCTTGTAAGGCCTTCAGATAGATCAACCGTAGGACCAAGTCGCCGCTTATTGCGCGGATGCCGCTACCAATAGCTCAACGCATCCTCGAAAATCGCCGCCAAATCCTCGGCCCCGGCCTCCCTCGGCGAGAGCTTGGTCACCCGATGCTGCGGCAGGGTGCCCTCAACCAAGCCCGGGATATGCTCACTACCATAACCCAAAGCAGCCAAACCATTCGGTATCTCCAGCTCGCGCATCAGCTCGATAATGCGATCGGCCAGTACCTTTCCCGCATCCGCCTCCTTAACACCAGCAATGTCCACCCCCAACACTTCCGCCGCCCGCAGATGTCGGTCGGGACAGGCCGATGCCGTAAAGCGAAAGACCGCAGGCGCGTTGACGATCACCGCGATGCCGTGCGGCACCAGCGGATAATCTATATCGTAGCCATCGGGTAAATAGCTCTTCACCATACCCGCCACCGGATACGACATTCCGTGCGGCAAGTGCACGCCCGCATTGCCAAAACCGATGCCCGCCAACGCCGCCGCTAGGCTCATTTGCCCCCGCGCCTCGTCATCGCCCGGATCAGCCACCGCCCGAGGCAAGAACGCCGCCATCAGCTTCAGAGCTTGCAACGACCACAGATCGCTGATCGGATTCGAACCCTGATAAGCCGGACGCAACTGCGGCCGCTCGGGACGCGGCCGTTGGTCAAAGGGAATAGCCGTATAGGATTCCAAGGCATGCGAAAGCACATCTAGCCCAGTCGAAGCCGCCACCTGTGAAGGCATCGACCGCGTATTGTCCGGATCGACGATACCCAAAGTCGGCTTCAAATAGCGATGCGCGATCCCGGTCTTGGCGTGCATCTCCACCAGGTCGAAAATCGCCACCCCTGTCGTTTCGCTGCCCGTACCTGCCGTCGTCGGTACCGCGATTAGCGACTTGAGCGGCCCGGGCACCGGCAACCCTTTGCCGATCGGCGCGTTGACATAGTCGAGAAAATCCGCCGGATAGCTCGTATACAGATTCGCCGCCTTCGCCGTATCGATCACCGACCCTCCACCGACCGCGACAAAGCCGTCGAAATCGCCCGCCTGCGCAAACTCAATCGCCGCCTTAAACGAGCCATCCGTCGGCTCGACCCGCACCGCGTCAAAAAGCGCATATTCCACCCCCTCCGCCTCGATCGCTGCCAATACCGTCTGCACCGGCGACTGCTCCTTCAACTTCGCATCCGTCAGCACCATCACTCGCCGCAAGCCGCGATCCTTCAGGTCCATCCCCACTTCCCGCGTAATGCCCTGCCCAAAGCGAATATTGGACACCGCCATCTCAAAAGCCGTATCGCGTTCCATCTGCCCTCATTTTCTGTCCTGTGAATATCCGCGTCTTGGAAGCGTTTCCTCTATAAAGTTGTTGGCGAAGGATGCGGGGGCTGCGAGATTGGAAGAATGGGTATTTTTAAAGTCCCTCAGGTCATCGTCACAACCACTCCCTCCGCCCCTGCTCCACCAGCCCCTTTTGCCCCACCACTCCTTAAAAATACTCGCCGCGGCCAACCCCTCCGCCAAGCTGGCCTTGGGAGAATGGGATGGGCGATTAAAGGGATCACCTAAGCGACGGGGATTTTAAGATCGCTTCTTAGAAAACCCAAAACCCCTGCCCCTGTCAACACACCGCTTGCGTCCCCTATCCCCCCTTACTAAACTTCCACTCTCAACATTATGTAATTCGACGGATTATCAGATAAATGCGACGCTATACTTGTGATACTTGCTTTCGAACTCAATGTTCAACATCCTCAAACGCCATGAGATAAGTGCTGACGATCGTGTCGTATTGTTTTTGTGACTGAATCGGCAGCACCCAAACACAGTAGAGCAAGCGCATTCTACAAAATGGCCGCAGGGATACCCTCGGGCAGCCCGTCCACCATCCGTTAACGCGCGATACACGAAAGACCGGCCATGACGACTTCTCCTCTTAAAGGCATGCTAACCCAAGAAGCCCTGCAAGCCAAAATCCACTCCGGTGAGATAGAGACGATCCTCGCCGTATTCCCCGACCTCTACGGCCGCCTAATCGGCAAACGCATCACCGGCGACTTCTTCCTCGACCAGACCGCCGACGGCGGCATGCACGTCTGTGACTACTTGTTAACCGTCGACATGGAAATGGACGTCATCGAAGGCTATCCCTTCGCCAATTGGGCCAAAGGCTATGGCGATATCCACTGCGTGCCCGACTTTGCGACTCTGCGCCAAATCACTTGGCTTGACCGCTCTGCCCTCGTCGTCTGCGATCTGCAAACCGACGGGGACCACCAGGCCATCCCCATTACCCCGCGCACCCTGCTCAAAAACCAAATAGAACAACTCGCCGCACTCGGCTACACCGCCAAGGGCGGCTCCGAACTGGAATACTTCCTCTTCAAGGATTCCTACGAAAGCGCGCGCGAAAAAAAATACGAAGACCTCGAAACGATCGGCTGGTATCTCGAAGATTACCATATGTTCCAGGGTACAAAAGAAGAGAGTATCAACGCCAGTGTCCGCCGTCATATGGGCCAAAGCGGTATCCCCGTCGAGTTCAGCAAGGGCGAATGGGGCCCGGGCCAGCACGAGCTCAACCTGCGCTACACCGACGTGTTGGAAATGGCCGACCGCCACGCGATATACAAACAAGGTTTCAAAGAAATCGCCTGGAGTTTGGGCTTAGCCGTATCCTTTATGGCCAAGTGGCGCTCCGACCTAGCCGGGTCGAGCATGCACCTGCATTTGAGCCTGTGGGATAAAGATCACAATAGCGCCTTTGCCGGCGGCGAAGCCTCCGATACTTTCCGCCACTTTTTGGGCGGCTGGATGCACCACGCCCGCGCCATCGCTCCCTTCTACGCGCCCAACCCCAACTCCTACAAACGCTACGCCTATCAGTCCTGGGCGCCGACGCGCATCGCCTGGAGCAAAGACAACCGCACCGCCGGTTTCCGCATCGTCGGCTCCGGCGACGCACAACGCATCGAATCGCGCTTGCCCGGCGCCGATGCCAATCCCTACTTGGCCTACGCTGCCGCCTTAGCCGCCGGCATCGACGGTATAAAAAACAAAACCGAACCACCGGCTATTTTCTCTGGCGACGCCTACCAGGCTGAGAGCTTGCCCACCGTACCGGCCAACCTCAGCCAGGCCACCGACGAGTTAGAAAAAAGCAGCATGCTGCGCCAGGCCTTCGGCGAGGAGGTGGTCGACCACTACGTACACTTCTTCCGCACCGAGCAGCGCAAATACGACGAGGCCGTGACCACTTGGGAGCGCGAACGCTATTTTGAGCGCGGCTAAACCATATAGCGCAACATAAAATCACCGGCGATATTACCGCCCACTACCCCGACGCCACAACAGCCGACACGCTGGCGGCGCCTCACCCTTTGGAGAATAGATGAGACTCGCGGACAAAGTCGTCCTTATTACCGGTGCCGGCTCGGGCATCGGCCGCCAAACCGCACTGCACTGCGCCCGCGAAGGGGCGCGTATCGTCGCAGTCGACCTCAACCAAAGCACCGCAGAAAAAACCGCCGACGAAGTCGCCGAGCAAAACGGCCAGGCCATCGCCGTACAATGCGACGTCTCCCGTGCCGCCGACTGCGAACACATGGTGCAACAAGCCGAAGAAAACTATGGCCGCCTCGACGTACTCTTCAATAACGCCGGTATCTCACATATCGACGACGACGACGCCATCAACACCGAAGAAGACGTCTGGGATCTGACGATGGATATCAATCTCAAGGGCGTCTTCTTAGGGTGCAAATACGGCATTCCGGCCCTGCTCCGCGCCGGTGGCGGTTCGATCATCAACACCGCCTCCTTTGTCGCCTTGCTCGGCGCTGCCACTCCGCAACTGGCCTATACCGCCAGCAAGGGCGGCGTGCTCGCACTGACCCGTGAGTTGGCCGTCATACATGGTCGCGATAATATCCGCGTCAACGCACTGTGCCCCGGGCCCTTGCGTACCGAAATGCTGATGAAATACCTGGACACGGAGGAAAAACGACAACGGCGCCTGGTCCATATTCCGATGGGCCGCTTCGGCGAGGCCGAGGAGATCGCCCGCAGTGTCGTCTTCCTCGCTTCGGAAGATTCCACTTTTATCACCGGCACATCCTTCGTCGTCGACGGCGGCATAACCGCCGCCTATGTCACTCCTGAGTAAGCGCTATGTCACAAGAGACGACCACCTATAACTACAGCTTCGAACTCGATAGCAAAACCAAACATCTTCTCACCTTGCAACTCGAAGCCAAAACCCTATATCTGGCACCTGAAATGCGCGGTGAATTCGAAGTCTTCTTCGCCCCCTATTTCAAAGAGGACAAATCGTGAAATACGCCGCTGTAATTTTCGACCTCGACGGCACGCTGCTCGACACCATAGAGGACCTAGCCGATTCGATGAACGCCGCCCTGCAAGGGGAAGGACACGCAGTACATGCCATCGACGCCTATCGCTATTTCGTCGGCGACGGCATCGAAAACCTGGTCCGCCGCGCCTTGCCCGAATCGGCCCGCGACGAAGAGAGCGTAAACCGCGGCAAAGCCGCGATGGAAGCCGAATACAATAAGCGCTGGAACGCCAAATCCCGCCCCTACACCGGCGTGCCCGAAATGCTCGACGAACTTACCCAACGACAGATCCCCATCGCCATCCTCTCCAACAAACCTGAACCGTTTACGCTATTGGCTGTCAATGAGCTACTTTCGCCATGGACGTTCTTTCCCATCCGTGGCGCCCGGCCCGACACCCCACGCAAACCCGATCCGACCGGTGCGCTGGTCGTCGCCGAAGAGCTTGGCGTAGAACCTGCCAAATGTCTCTATCTCGGCGATACGGATACCGATATGAAGACGGCTGTTGGAGCTGGTATGTATGCGCTGGGAGCTACTTGGGGGTTTCGTCCGGGGGAAGAGTTGCTGCGAACCGGTGCACAAACTTTGTTGGACGAGCCGATGGAATTATTGGAGCTCTTGTGAAAAGTATATTGGAAATGCTCCGTCTTTAGACCTCTTCTAAAAAGAACCTATTATACTCGTTCAAGCGCCTATAGAAAGCAATTTACCCAACAGACTACCTGCATACTGGAAGGCTGCTCAAGAGGTCCCAGAGCGACTTAAGATTTCTATTTTGCAGGACAGCAAAATTGGAATCTCCTCCTCAGAGCCCGACAGGAGTCGGGCAAGAATGAGCGACGGGAATACCCTTAGCCCGTCCCCTACAGTATGGCACCACCACTAAGAAAGGCCACACCCATGAACAAATTTTTCAAAGGCATCAAAAAGATTAAGTACGAAGGCCCCGAGTCGAAAAATCCCTTGGCCTTCAAACACTACAACCCCCGCGCCAAAGTCGGCAAAAAAACCATGCAAGAACACCTGCGCTTCTCCGTCGCCTACTGGCACTCCTTCAAAGGCGGCGGCACCGATCCCTTCGGCCCGAACCCCGTCTACGACCGCCCATGGGACCAGGCCAGTGACCCAATACAGCGCGCCGAAGACACCATGCACGCCGCCTTCGAGTTTATCAGCAAACTCGGCGCCCCCTTCTACTGCTGGCACGACCGCGACATTTCGCCCGAAGCCTACACCTTGCGCGAGACCAACAAACGGCTCGACAAAATCGTCGCGCTGGCCGGTAAACTGCAAAAGGACACCGGCGTCAAACTGCTCTGGGGCACCTCCAACTGCTTTTCACACGAGCGTTTCACGCACGGGGCCGGCACTAACCCCGACGCCCACGTCTTCGCCTGGGCCGCCGCCCAGATCAAGAAGGCCATGGAATGCACACTAGAGCTCAAAGGACAAAATTACGTATTTTGGGGCGGCCGCGAAGGTTATTCGAGTCTACTCAACACCAATATGGCGCACGAGCAGGACCAGATGGCCCGCCTGCTACATCTCGCTGTAGACCACAAAAAGGAAATCGGCTTCAAGGGCACTCTATTGGTCGAACCCAAACCTAAAGAGCCGACCAAACACCAATACGACTACGACGCAGCGACCGTCTTGAGCTTTTTGCGCAAATACGATCTCTTAGACGAGTTCAAGCTCAATATCGAAGCCAACCACGCCACGCTCGCCGGCCACACCTTTGAACACGACCTGCAGGTAGCTTCGGCCGACGGCAAACTCGGCAGCATCGACGCCAATCGCGGCGATTACCTACTCGGCTGGGACACCGACCAGTTCCCGACCGACCTCTACTCGGCCACCTACGCGATGTTGGTTATCCTCAAGCAGGGCGGTATCGGCCCCGGCGGTATTAACTTCGACGCCAAGGTCCACCGCGGCTCCTTTGACCCGGTCGACCTCTTCCATGCCCATATAGGCGGCATGGATTCTTTCGCGCGCGGGCTTAAATCGGCGCAAAAGATCATCGACGACGGTGCCATCGACGGCTTCATCAAGGAACGCTACGCTTCCTACCGCCGTGGCATCGGCAAAAAGGTCATGAGCGGCAAGGCCACATTCGCCGAGTTAGAGCGCTACGTGCACCAAAACGGCGAGCCGGAAAAGGTGAGCGGCCGCGAGGAAATGCTGGAAAATATCATCAATAGTTATATCTAAAATAGGCGCGTTAATAGGACGCCTCGGCCACTGTGATCGGGGCGTCCCACTTAGATAAAAATGCGTGAAACCACAGGTCTACCAATAATTTGGAGGAGCAGGACAAGTCACGATTGTCCGCGGCGATTCCGCCGACGACAAGTTCGCCTAAACGCTACCCAACCAATATATAACGCAAGGGCGGTCGGGGAGTTACCTGACCGCCCTTGCGCTTTGCCCTGAGGAGCCTCGCCCATGCTAGTCACTCGCGTTGAAACCGTCCGCTCGCCCTGCCGCAGCTTTTGCTGGATCCTCGTGCATACGGACACCGGTCTGGTCGGTCTCGGTGAAACCTATGGCCGCGCCGACGCGGCCGAGCCGGTGATCCACGAATTCGCCCGCAATCGTCTGCTCGGGCAAGACCCCCGTGATATCGAAAAAATATGGTGGTCCATGTATCACCGAGCCTCCTTCCACGGCCTTATGGGCGCCGAATTACGCGCGATGAGCGGCATCGACCTGGCCCTGTGGGATCTCTTCGCCAAATCTCTGGAGCAACCGCTGTATCGGGTCCTGGGTGGCCGCACCCGCGATCAGGTGCCCGTTTATTTTAGCGGCATCTACGACGCGGTCGAAACGACGAAACAAGCCTTTCAGGACCGCTCGAAGGAATGCGTCGACAAGGGCTGGAAAGCCTGCAAGACCGCCCGATTCTTCGGGGATTTCTATCCCGACAGGGGCCAAACCGAGTTCGGCCGGTCCACGGGCTATATCAGCGCGACGGATGTCGACGAAGGTCGTCGGCGTTTCGAATGGGTGCGCGAAGCCGTCGGCAACCAGCTCGAAGTGGGCCTGGACCTACACGCCGCTTTCGACGTGCCCTCGGCCATCCGCATCGGCGAGGCCGTGCGCGATCTCAACCCCTACTTTATTGAAGAGCCCATCCAACCGCACAACTTCGCCGCGCTCAAAGAGGTGCGCGAGGGCGCCGGCGTGCCCATCGCCGCCGGTGAACGCATCTTCTCGCGCTGGGGGTTCAAAGAAATCCTCGAACTCAACGCCGCCGACATCCTCAACCCCGACCTGGCCTGGACCGGCGGCCTGTCCGAAGTCAAAAAGATCGCCGCCTACGCCGAAACCCACTATCTGCCCGTCGCCCCGCACAACTACGGCCCACTGACCTGCATGGCGCTGACCCACCTGATGGCCGTCTTGCCCAACACCCGCCATCTCGAATTCACCGACGACCACTATCCGAAGTGGAACCAATATATCGACGAGCCGATCGCCGCGGTCGAAGGCATGCTCGACGTGCCGGAACGCCCGGGATTAGGTCGCGAACTGAGCCCGGCGATGTTGGAGTTGGAGCGCAAGGAAGTCGAGGGAGAGTGATTAGGCGAGAATATTTTTGCCCCTGAGTGGATCGCAAGGTGCGCGGCGAACGCTTTCGCTTGCACGGTGTCACACCAATGCAATACATCGCGAAGTTTCCCACCATTACCACAAGACCCAATCAGCAGGCGGCAAGCTCAAAACCGAACCACACCTGGAAGTCTTGGAATGGCTGCAACAATACCATGCCAAGTAGGCCATTATTAAGAGCGTGGTGATTAGCGAATACGGAAATCACCGGAGCATCACCACGAGCAAAGACAAAGAGGCCATCCGCCGATAAAGCGAATGGCCTCTTTGTCTTTATTTTGTTTTCCCTCACCACCCAAGTGTTCAAGGGATCGGGGGTGGCCCACAGGGTATTTTTAAGGGCAGGGCGGGCGGTGAGTCCGCACCAAGGCGCTGCGAGGGGCGGCGCCCAGGGGGTCATAAAAATACCCTGCGCACTCACTACCCCTTGCCACCGCTTTACCACCCACCTAGTCGTCGCGCGGCACCGCCATCATCCGCTCCAGCGCCTTCCGTGCCCCCGCGATCACCTCATCGTCCAACTTAATCTCATAGCGCTCCTCGCACAGCGAAAAATAAACGTCCTGCAGCGCCGTAATCTTCATATAGGGACAATGCAATCGACAGCCGATGCACCCGTCGGCGGCCACAAACTCCTGATGCGGGAAACGCAACCGCAACTGATGCAGCATGCCGTTTTCGGTGGCGATGATAAAGGTCTTGGCATCCGGATATTTTTCAACCGCCTTGAGCATGCCCGTAGTCGAGCAGACCTCATGCGCAATCTCCACCACGTCCTGGCGGCACTCGGGATGCGCGATAATCACCGCCTCCGGGTAATCTTCATGCGTGCTCTTAACGCTGGCCGCGCGCAATACGTCGTGCGTCGGGCAGACCCCGTCGTAGATGACGACATCTTTTTCGGGCACCTGCTCGGCGACCCAACGGCCCAAGTTGCGATCGGGCGTGAAGAGCACCTTGTCGTTGTCCAGGCTGCGCACCACCGACACCGCATTGGCCGAAGTGCAGCAAATATAGGATTCGGCTTTGACCTCGGCGGTGGAATTGACATAGGTCACCACCGTGTGATCGGGATAGTCCTGCTTCCAATCGTCAAGGCTCTCGGGTGTGATCGAATCAGCCAGCGAACAACCCGCACCAAGATGCGGCAAGAGCACCTTCTTCGTCGGGCTCATGATCTTGGCCGATTCGGCCATAAAATGCACGCCGCAAAAGACGATGATATCGGCTTCGGTCTTAGAGGCCTCGACCGACAGGCCGAGCGAATCGCCGGTAAAATCAGCCAGGTCCTGGATCTCGGGAATCTGGTAGTTGTGCGCGAGCACGACCGCGTTCTTCTCTTGTTTCAAGCGATCGATTTGCGCGATAAGCTCCTCGGCGGGCAGATCCGTCTGGTGATACTGCGGGGCTGCCTGAGGGGGCGTCTGGGTCTGGGTCATGATCTGACTTGCGCTCCGTCGTCGGGGGTGACGGTCTCGGTACCGTTGGGAAAGATGCGCCAAAACTCCTTGCGGACTAGACCAGTGATCATAGCACTTTTGCTGCTGCCGTGATAGCGGGCGATGGCATCGAGCATCTCATGATCCCGGTCGGGCGCAGAGTATGTGCGAACCTTCGCTCGTTTACTATCGGCTTTGGGTTGTGACATTTACATAACTCTTATATAAAGTTTAATTAATAGATACACGTAATCTAATTGAGCCTTTTTCACGCGTCAATATTTATTTCACAAAACTTTTAACAGAATCGCCGCAAAGGTATCGTCGCAGACCACAAAACGGCGTAAAATGCGGAATTCTTAGGTAAGCGGAGTACCCACTCGATGCAAACGCAAAAGATTGGTCGTGCCCCGTTGCGTCAGCGGCATACCGGCGAGAATTACCAAGTTGTCGCCGGCTTTAACTTGCCCTTCAGCACAGAGCATCGCGTCTATTTTCTCGACCATCTCGTCGGTATCGGCGACAAAGTCGGTACGGCGGGGATAGATGCCCCAGTTGAGGCAGAGCCGGCTTAGCACGCGATCTTGTGCAGTAAAGGCGAAGACTGGGTGGGCGGGCCGGTATTTGGAGATCAATTGCGCGGTAAAACCCGATTGCGTGAAAGCAACAATGGCCGCCGCCTGTATATCGTCTGCCACCCGACCGGCCGCATCGGCAATCGCGTCGGAGAAATCTAACGGCAATTCGTCGGACTTCCGCCGCCGGCGATGATCTGGAGAAAATTCCAGTTCGCTTTCGGCTTCGCGCACGATGCGGTCCATCATCTTCACCACCGCGACCGGATACTCGCCCACCGCCGTCTCGCCGGAGAGCATCACCGCATCGGTACCGTCAAATACGGCATTGGCCACATCGGATGCTTCGGCGCGCGTCGGCCGCGGATGCTCGATCATCGACTCCAGCATCTGGGTGGCGGTAATCACCGGCTTGCCGGCCTGCACGGCAGCGCGGATAATACGTTTCTGCACCGCGGGCACACGTTCCGGCGAAAGCTCGACGCCCAGATCCCCGCGCGCCACCATCACTACATCGGTCGCGGCGACAATCGCGTCGAGATCTTCGATCGCCTGCGGTTTTTCAAGCTTGGCCACCGCTCCGATCGGCGCATCGGCCCGTTCCAAAAGCTCCTTCAGCTCAGCGATATCCGCCGCCTTGCGCACAAAGGACAACGCGACAAAGTCCACCTCTTGCGTAATGCCAAACGCTAGATCCTCGCGGTCCTTCTCCGTCATCGAGGGCACGCTCAAATCCGCGCCGGGCAAATTAATACCCGCCCTTTCGCGCAAGCTCCCCCCGTCAAGTACTTCGCACTCGACCTCTGTGCCCTCTATCCGCCGCACCACCAGCCGCAACAGCCCGTCCGAAAGCAAGATCTCGTCGCCTGCCTCGACATCCCTAGGCAACGGCTCGTACATAGTCGAAACCCGGCTTGCGTCACCGATGATCTCTTCGGTGGTAATCGTAAACGACTGCCCCGCCTGCAAAGCCACCGGCCCGTCCGCCAGGCGCCCAGTGCGGATCTTCGGTCCCTGCAAATCCTGCAGGATCGCCACCGGCCGATTGATTTCTTTTGAGAGACGGCGAATATCGGCGATGACTTCTGCGTGCTCAGCGTGCGTACCGTGGGAGAAATTGAGGCGGGCCACATCCATGCCGGCCTCGATAAGCTCTCGCAGACGCTGCCTGCTTGCCGGACCAATAGTGCAGACGATTTTCGCACGCCGTTTCATCATAACGATACCTTTTTGTTCGGCGTATACTAACGCATTAACTTGTGGACTACCGACGGGTGAAAAAAAATCACGCCCTAAGGCAATAGGGGACAGTGTCTTAACCCACCCATGGTCGACTTGCTGAGAATTAGGTGAAGAAATTGGTATTGGGCGTGTAGCAAAGGTCGCCGTCTCAGTCCGAGCCCTTCACAAGGCCACAGATGCAGACGGCTCATCCCTCAGCGCAGCAAAAGCAGTTTTCGCGTCATTAGCTTAGGACCAACCGACAGCTTGACCAGATATACTCCACTCGCAGCATTGGCACCAGATTCCATTTTGCCATCCCAGCCGATCTCATAGGTTGCCGCAGTCTGATACTCCGATACCAGTGAGCGAATTCGTTGACCAATAAGGTCGTAAATGTCGAGACGAACTCGACCATCCTGCGCCAAGGCATAGCGAATGTTGCTCGAGCTATTAAAAGGGTTGGGCCAGGTCGGATACAATGCAAAGATCGGCGAACGCCCCAACTCAATAGCCACCGCTGTATCCTGGGCTTGGTCTTCACCGAGGCTTAGATCTAATGCGCCAGCGCCGCTCAGTTCAAATGTTGCCGCCGCAAGAGACTCTTTTTTTTCGATGCCTGAATGTCGCAATTGTTCTACGGTTTGGCCAAGTTTGATCGACAAAAGGTATCCGCTGTCGCTACCGCGCACATAGCCGGAAGCAACCCGGCCCTCTATCGCCAGACTCAGTTCAATCTCGGCGTCCGCCTCGACCAACACCTCGCCATTGAGCTTTACATAGCTGCCGTCGTGCAACGCCAGCGCCCGCAGCCGCCCCTTAACGAACCGGGCAAAGCCCATTCGAGCATCGCTGACAATCACCCCCGACTCCACCTCGATTGAGATCTGGTCGGCTAACCGCTCTCGTACCCAGACCTGGTCACGCCAGAGTTCCGTAGCTACCTCAACGGCCTGCCCGCCGCTACTAACCAGTGTTTGCAACAAAGGCTCTGGCTCGTTGAATCCCCGCGGAAAAAGAATCGTCAGGAAATCTGCTGTTTTCGCTGACGTCTCAACGCGAAAAAAAGTATGGGTCAGTTCCTGCGCGTATGCAAAAGAGTGCACGGTATCACGCTCGGAAAACTTGCGTTCCGCTGCTTCAGCCTGATAAGCCAGCAACTCACCTCGATCGCGCGTCCACCGGGCTAGAGCACCCTGGCGCCTGTAACTACCACCGCTGGTCCCACCACCGTTCCCGTGTAGACGCCATTCGTAGAGGTTTTCCTCTTCTGATGACAGCATATCGGCCACCGCGAAATATTGTTTGCCGGCAAACAGCACCCGCCGTTGTATATCGGTATTGCCATAGCGGGCCGTTACGGTGCCGCTGTCCATAAATTTAGTCGAATAAAAATCCTCTAAAAAAGCATCATTCCCTCCACCGAGCGCTATATCGCCAACCATAAATAGAGGGGGTCCTTCGCCATTGATAAGCACCAAATTGTGATTTCTGCCCGAATTAACCTTGTGATGATTTGGATAATTGATATAGCCTGCATCCAATGCCAGCATCTCTCCCTTAGCGTATAGAATAAAACTGGTCTCGTCTGGATGCTCATGGCCTGCACCTCGAGCCCTGGCACGTCCATGTTCACCGCGCATCAGCATATAGGTGGCCTGTTCCGACCAGTCGCTGCGAAATACGGCATCGCCGGCTGCTGGCATAAAGACGGTCGGTGGCCAGTCAGGTGGTCTGGCGCTTACCCGATTATCGAAATAGGCAATCGCATCCATTTCGGAATACTTGTTGACATAGAGCCCCTTTTCGTTGTTCTCCCAATCCCATCTGTGCACGCCCCCAATTGGGTCGACAGCCGCAAGATAGTGTCCGTAAAAATCTTCTATATGACCGTCCTCTATGTTGGGTCGGCGGCCATTCGGCAGGCGCAGATTGAGTTGCCATAGGTGCATCTTGCGCAATTTTGCATCCACAAAAAGATTTATACCCGTTTTTTCTTTTAAGGTCAGCAGATAGGGCATATACAGATCGGCTGCATAACGCGCATAAAACGGACCTTCGGCAAAGCTGCCGTCCTCCGGCTCAATCTGGAAATCAAGCGCCCTAGTGACAACATCGAGTGCTCTCCCCGCCCAGTCCTCTGGATCGCTGCCCCCGTAGCCTTCATGTTCCGCGAGTGCCCACGCTGCAAGTCCAAGGGCGCCATATACCCGCAGATGCCAGTTATCGAGGTGATCGGTAGCGTGTAGGCGATACTTCAAGGAACCGACCCCCACCTTAAGCCCGTTAAACAACCGCCCCGCTTCCTCTGCCAGACTGCCCCGGATCGCCGTCATCGCCTGCTCATCGCGAACGAGAAAAGGGTGCAGCATGTCATAGGCAGTAGCATATAACGCCACTACATCACCCTCTAAATGAGGTTCACCCATATCGCCACCACGGGGCGGGAATACAATCTCCTGCAACAACCGCACGCCCTCGGCGGCATAGTCCTCATTCCCTGTCATTGCAAAGGCAAAGGCAAGGCTCTTAGCTTGTCGGGCTTTCGCTCGGTCATTGTCATACACAGACGGTGCGGCATCAACACGCGCTGAAATGGTACGCCACCAAGTGGCATACGGTTCGCGTTTGATGCGCTCCTGTAAAAGTGGAATATCACTGGCATTAAAGAGCAATCCAGGATGCTGTTCCTGTGACAGCAGTTGTGCCGTGACATTGCTTCCGAATGGCACAGCGACGAGCACCAGCACGCGAAAAAGCATTCGCATCTTAATAACGAACCTCTACTTTGCCACGAGCATGCCGCAACGGAGATGGAAGCTGCTGCTGATCGTCCTCGGCCAAACACTCGTACAAGCTTTTTTGGTAGGTATACATCGAGTGATTGTCGAAGTTCTTGAGTTCGAAAATATTGGCGTCGATATTCTCAAGATGATTGGGATTGACATCGTAGCCCCCATCGCGATGTAAGTAGACCAGCGAACCGATATCGTCATATGGACTCAGCGTATCCGTGACCAACGTTCGGCTGAATACATAGGGGGGCTTGAGACGCGGAACAATATCGCCACTATGCACCACTCGGTATACCGGACTACCATCTTTATTCAGCTTCAGCACCTCTTTTAAGTGTTGAGAAAAGATGGCATCGCCCACCTTTGGTTGTCCGAAAGTAAAGATACCAGATACTCGCGTGACTTCTTCAACCGCGAGTCTATAACCCGTCAATAAGGCCAGCGAACCTCCGATACCGTGTCCCGCCAGCCAAACCTCTTTGTCATTTCCCAACCGGCCCAAATGCTTGGTCAAATCACCCCAAACGGCGTCGATCGTGGAGGCACATTCAGTGTGTATTTTGACGTCCTCACCGCCCCACCGTGACACGTCGTCAAGCCCCATTTGCATGTATTTCCAAAGCGCATTGATTGATGAGAATTGCTGTCCGGTCAATACGATTAAAATCATCGTCTCATTCGCCGCCATCAATAGGGTCGGATCGCCATTTTCGTTTTCGATCTCGACCACCTGGCCGAAGCCATTCTTTACCAATAGATCTTTCCCCGCGCCCATGGAAATTGCCATGGTCGCAACGGCACTCAAATAGGCGGCGCGCATATCGAAGTTGTCTGCTTTTCTGTCGAATACCGAGAAATGACTCGGTATCTTGGAATTATTATCGGCATCGATAATCCGATAATCTCGGGCCCATACAGATGTTACCGACACTGCAATAACCCATAGACCCACACACAGCTCAAATCTATTCATGTTATGTCTCGATTCATCGTTGAATAAAGAGTATTACGACACCAATATATATCGCAAATTACCCAGACCAGTATACATTTATTTTACCCGAAATATACGATTAGTATCGGTTCGATCGACACCCCGAGTATCTTCCCATGCGCATAAGCTACCGAGCATAAGCCACCAGGAATCTGTTAGGAGATAATACCCACATCGGCCTTGTATCGGCGACGATTCGGACAGAACAAAACATAAAGAAAGGTGCTGCGAAAGATTGATCCATCGGAGAGCAAATCCAGCCGCTACTGCACATCCGCAAAGTACGTCGGCCGCACCACCCGAGTAACTTGCAGGGTCGTCAGGCCAGTCTACCTCCTCGAGCATAAATTAGTCGCGCGAATCCTTTCGACGTGGTGTAATCTCGCCGAAAATGCGTTGGGGACCAACCAGTACGAGCCAAACGATCCACCGTACAATTCGGCCAGCAAGGTCGTAGCCACACTCGCCTGAACTCAGGCGATGTGCCTTCTTGCATGCAGCGCCGCCACCATATCGCTGTCGGTCATGAAGTCATTCAGATCCAGTATACCAGAGCCATCGTAATCCGACTGGTGCTAGCGCCATTTGAGAACAATGGAATCGATGACCAATGGGCATATTGGCGACTATCCAACTAGAGCCTGCTGATCCGCTCCATCGCCTCGTTGATCTTGGCGCGATGATTAAAGGCGGAGAGGCGGAAATACCCCTCGCCCGCCGCGCCAAAACCCGCCCCCGGCGTACCGACAACATGGGCCTCGTTAAGCAAGTGATCGAAGAAACCCCAACTATCGTGGCCCTCGGGTGTCTCCAGCCATAGATAGGGTGCGTGCTCACCGCCATAAACCGTAATACCGATCGCACTCAACTTCTCGCGCATAATCGCCGCGTTTTCAAGATAGAAGGCGATGATTTCCTGGATGGCTTGCCTGCCCGCGGGCGAGAAGGCCGCCGCCGCGCCGCGCTGTACCGGATAAGCGACGCCGTTAAACTTGGTCGAATGACGCCGGGCCCAGAGCCGGTGTAAGTCGACCTCTTCCCCCGAGGCTGCGCGGCCCTTCAGCTCTTTGGAAACCACCGTATAACCGCAACGAATGCCGGTGAAACCGGCGTTCTTAGAAAAGCTACGAAACTCGATAGCCACCTCGCGCGCGCCTTCGACCTCGTAGATCGAGTGCGGAATCGACTCGTCGGTGATATAACCCTCGTAAGCCGCATCGAATAGAATAACGGCCTGTTCCTTCTTCGCGTAGGCGATCCACTCGGCCATCGCCTCGCGCGTCATCACCGTGCCGGTCGGATTATTCGGCGAGCAGAGATAAATGATGTCGGCATGGCCCGTGGGTATCTCCGGCGTGAAGTTATTCGCGGCGGTGCAGGGCATATAGACCAGCCCCGCATACGAACCGTCTTCCTCGGCCTCACCGGTGCGCCCGGCCATCACGTTGGAGTCGCAGTAGACCGGGTAAACCGGGTCGGTCAGCGCCACTACGCAGTCCTCGGCAAAGATCTCCTGCAAGTTGCCCGAATCGCACTTGGCCCCGTCGGAGACGAAGATCTCGTCAATGCCGATATGGACCCCGCGTGCGGCGAAATTGTGCTCGGCGATGGCTTCGCGTAGAAACTCCTGCCCCTGATCGGGTGGATAGCCCTGGAAGCTCTCGTCATGCGCCATTTCTTCGGTCGCCTCGATCATCGCGTCGACGATCGGCCGTGGGATGCCCTTGACCACGTCACCGATCCCCAGGCGGATCACGTCGGCGGAAACGTTGGCCTCGACGAAGGCATTGACCCGGCGAGATATTTCGGGAAACAGGTAGCCAGCTTTGAGCTTTAGGTAATTGTCGTTGATGTGTGCCATGATATTTGCTTTCTTCCTTGTCATTCAGTGGATATGTGAGCAAAATAATCTACTATAGTACATGCACCATTTCAAGCGGAGGGGTACGCACGATGGATATCAGCTTTATGACCAACGCCGGCGGCGACAACAATTGGAGCTTGGATGAATGCGCCCGGTGGGCCAAAGAACACGACTTCGATTGCGTGCGTTTGGGTGATATCGGCGGCGCGATCGACTCGGACAAGATCCTGACGGAAGGCCCAGACGAGACGCTTGAAACACTCAAAAAACACGATCTCTACCTCTCCTGCATCACCGCCCACCACAACCTGCTTGACGACGACGAGGAAAAAGCCCATAACGAGCAGGAGAAGCTGATCAAGGCCATCGAATCGGCCAGCGTGCTATCCTGTCCGGTCATCATCACCAGCAGTGGCTCACCCGTGCGCAACGGACAATTCTACGGCATTTTCTCCTCCGAACCGGGCAACCCCTCCGACCGCTCCGACGAATTAGTTGAGCGCTTCCGGGTAATGTTCGAGCCGGTCACCAAGGTCGCCGAGGACAAGGATATCAAGGTCACGCTCGACGTCGCGGTGCGCATGGGCCAGATCGGCTGCAATCCCGAAATGTGGGAAAAGATCCTCGACGCCGTGCCCTCCGACCACTTGGGGCTTTCTTGCGATCCCTCGCACTGGCTGTGGATGGGCATACTGCCGGCCGAAGACGTCATCCGCGATTTTGCCGGCAAATGGTATTTCGCCGATGTCAAAGACTGCGAGATCAGCGAGCGCATGTTGTATCGCCAAGGTATCATCGGCAACTGGTGGTGGCAATACCGGGTCCCCGGCCGCGGCCAACTCAATTGGAGCACCATCATCGGTGCGTTGTGGGAATCGGGCTACGGTTATGTATTATGCGTCGAAAACGAAGACCGCGGCTTCCCCGGCCTGGAAGGCTTCGCCTATGGCGGCAAACATCTGCGCGGGCTGCTACCGCCGGAGGATTCAGGCTTCAAACGCGAAGGCAAACACTGGAAGACCAGCGGCTGGGAGCGCAATAAAGCCTGATCGCTCGCTTGCACTGGTCGGCTTGCCATTCCGCGCATTGCTACCTATTGTTAAACAGCGCGCAGCTAAAGCGCCACAACCGTAGAGCGACCTTATACCAACAAATTTTATGAATGCTCTATACCAACAGCAGCGACAGCAACAGCGCATCTACGATAATGCGCGGCGGAAATTCCTGCATTGGTAAATTGAGCAGAAAGAATCGACTTACACCCCGCTGCGATCATACTTCGCAGCGGGTTTTTTTATCTACATTGTGAGCAACACAAACGCTATCCGCGCCAAATGAGGAACCAATGAGCAACAAAAACGAACACAAGGGCGAAGCACAAAAATCCCGCGACTTCCTGCGCGAAGAAATCGACAAAGACCTGGCCGAAGGTCGCTATAAAGGCGTCATCACCCGCTTCCCGCCCGAGCCCAACGCCTATCTAACCATCGGCCACACCAAAGCCATCTGCATCAACTTCGGCATCGCCGAAGAATTCGGCGGCCAGTATAACCTGCGTTTCGACGATACCAACCCCGCCAAAGAGGGACAGGAGTACGTCGACGCGATCAAAGAGGACATCCGTTGGCTGGGTTTCGAGTGGGGCGAGCACGAATACTACGCCTCTGATTACTTCCCCCAACTCTATCAATGGGCCGTCGCGCTGATCGAAAAAGGCCTGGCCTATGTCGACGACCAGACCGCCGACGAGATCCGCGAAAACCGTGGCACCCTCAAAGATCCCGGCAAAGACAGCCCCTACCGCGAGCGTTCGATTGAAGATAACCTCGACCTCTTCGCGCGCATGAAAGCCGGCGAGTTCTCTGACGGCGCCAAGGTCCTGCGCGCCAAGATCGACATGGCCTCGTCCAATATAAACCTGCGCGACCCGGTGATGTATCGCATCCTGCACATAGAACACCACCGCGCCGGCAACGATTGGTGCATTTACCCGATCTACGATTGGGCGCACGGCCAATCCGACTCTCTCGAAGGTGTCACACACTCAATGTGCTCGCACGAGTTTATCAATAACCGACCGCTCTACGACTGGTATATTGAAAAACTCGGCATCTTCCCCTCGCGGCAGATCGAGTTCGCCCGCGGCAACATCACCTATACCGCGCTTTCCAAACGCTACGACCGCCAACTCATCGAAGAGGGCCACGCCGACGGCTGGGACGACCCGCGCCTCTACACCCTGCGCGGATTGCGCCGACGCGGCTGCCCACCCGAGGCAATTCGCCGCTTCTGGACTGAGGTCGGCATCGCCCGCAGGCCCAATAATATCGATATCTCGCTTTTGGAATTCTGCATCCGCGACCAGCTCAACAAGACCGCAACCCGACGCATGGGCGTACTCGATCCACTCAAAGTCGTCATCGAAAACTATCCCGAGGGCGAGAGCGAGGAATTGCAAGCGATTAACAACCCCGAGGACGAGAGCGCTGGCACACGAGCGGTGCCCTTTTCACGCGAGCTCTATATCGAGCGCGATGATTTTATCGAGGATCCACCGCGCAAATTCTTCCGCCTGGCCCCCGGTCGCGAAGTACGCTTGCGTTACGCCTATTTCATTACTTGTACTGAGGTGATCAAGGATGACGATGGCGAAATCGTCGAATTGCGCTGTACCTACGACCCAGCCACACGCGGCGGCAACGCACCCGATGGCCGCAAGGTAAAAGCCACGATGCACTGGGTGTCCGCCCAACACGCCGTCGAAGCCGAAGTGCGGCTCTACGACAGACTCTTCAAGGTCGAAAATCCGCTCAAGGCCCCCGAGGGCGGCACCTGGACCGACAATCTGAACCCCGACTCACTGCAAGTGCTCAACCCCTGTTATTTGGAACCGAGCCTCGCAAGTACCGAACCGGGTTCGAGTTGCCAATTCGAGCGGCTGGGTTATTTCTGCGCCGACTCGACAGACCACACGGCGGAGCAGCCGGTCTTCAATCGCACGGTAACTTTGCGCGATTCATGGGCACGGGCGCAGCAGCAGCAAAAGAAATAGACCGTAGGGCAGTGAAAAAAACAGCAAGGCCCCGGAGACCTCTCCGGGGCCTTGCTGTTGCAGGGTTTTATTACGGCGGCCACAAACCAGTAAGAGCAAAGATCATGAAGCTGCATTATCTGGTTCCGTTGACCTTGGTGGAGAACATTTATGTCCTCGCGCAGACAAGCAACTCAGTAAAAGTATTCAGTTCACATAATACAGCGACCTCAGCGGTGAATTATGCTGCAATCATTAGCAGTTCTTTACTCCACTATAATCCGGCAGGGTGGGATCCCCGGGTACCGAGCTCGAATTCGCCCTATAGTGAGTCGTATTACAATTCACTGGCCGTCGTTTTACAAC
>ENA-OWMU01000005-OWMU01000005.1-marine-metagenome-genome-assembly--contig:-NODE-5-length-37638-cov-7.513298_pt1 | contig 37638 bp, 40 predicted proteins | sample MGYA00248940_ERZ651137 | MGnify/ENA primary metagenome ERZ651137 (study PRJEB26858, sample SAMN05422230) | marine metagenome | place: Canada:British Columbia, Canada | study: EMG produced TPA metagenomics...
TTACGCCAAGCTATTTAGGTGAGACTATAGAATACTCAAGCTTGCATGCCTGCAGGTCGACTCTAGAGGATCCCACCAACCGTTTCCTGTGTAAATACACCGCCAATTACCACAATAGTACTGTCCTTAATCAGTAACTTAGTCGTAATCTCACGAGTAATAATAGGTGGATTAGCATCCGAAGTTTTTGCCGTCTTCTTCTCAATCTTAACATTCAGAATAATATTGCCATCGCCCACAATTGATGGGGTAACCGTCAACTTAACACCTGCTTCTTTAAACTCAATATCCGTACCACCGCCTTCAGCTTCAGTCTTATATGGAATCTCCTCGCCTTGAATAATTACTGCCTCTTCATTATCGAGAGTAAACACTCTTGGATTAGATAATACCTTGGTAACACCATCCTTTTCAGAGGCGCTCAGTTCAAACTTGAGGGCTGCACTAGAAGTATTTAAAATAAAACCAATACCACCTAATGCGCCAGTAACGCCGTTATTAGACATTAGACCTGTTGTATCCCCTAATGTTAATGCGCCTCCAGTTTCAGCTTGAGAGCCTGCCACACCTGCAGCTGAAATACTGGTTAATTGATCATTTGTACCACTGGTCCATTTATGACCAACGTCAGTCGCATCAATGCCAAACTTAGCACCAAGCTCCTTGCTAAAGTCATCCGTTGCTTCAACAATAAAGGCTTCAATAAGCACCTGTTTAGTGCGTATATCCACTTCTTTAATGAGTCGCGCAATCAAATCTATTTCTGATTTAGTTGCTTGAATAATCAGTGAATTTAGACGCTCATCAATGGTTACTTGCACCTGTTTAGTTGTATCAGTGCCGGCACCCTCTCCTGAAGATGAGCCCATTACACTTTGTATTTCAGATTTAACATCCGCTGCTTTGGTGTAATACAAGCGAAATATCTCGGTATAAATGGGCTCAATCGCTCTTTGAGCCTCTATGGTTTTTTGCAAATCAGTAATCCTCTTACGGTCAAATTCCTCTTGTGCCACTAATACGTCTTGCTTATGAATACGGATAATATTGGCTTTTTCATCCACGTGCTTAGCTAATTTCTTAGTTTTTAAAACAGAATCTAGCGCCTTATCCCATGGCACATTTACCAGCTTTGCAGTAACTTTTCCATCAACTTCATCACCTACTAAAATATTTTTACCTGTAATTTCAGAGAACATGACTGCCATATCTTGAATACTTACATTTTCAAAATTAATGGTAATTGGAAATACGTTGTTATTGGCGTCACTGATATTAATGTAGTTCTTTCTTTCTTCTTTATTAATTTGTCTTCTCTCGTTATTTCGAATTTTTTTCTCAAGCTCCAAATCAACCGCAACTTTAGGGCCTAATGCCACACTCCTGTCAATGCCTTCAGTTCTTTCTTCAATAAAACTCTTTGGATCTATTAAGCTTTTCTTCTCTATCACTTCATTACTTGTACACGATGCTAAAAACACCATAGCAAATAAAACAAATAAAATTCTACTAATTCTTATCATTGCGAACACTCCTATTTCTGACCAATAGAGAAATTATTTTGTCTTTCTCAGTTATTTCAATACCACGTTTATTAATACCCGTAACCTTCCCATCAGCATCGCCTAGCGTATCATTCAATCTAACAAAAAACTCCTCGCCATTCTTAGCCCTAACCATGGCAATATCGCCTTTTTTTGAGGCTATCAACGCCATTAAAGTGTATTTTTTAACGGCTTGCTGTTGCAAGGGATGCACGCTAGAATCACCATCTATATAGTCAGTAGCACTAGAGCCCGAAGAAGCGTTAAATATTGGATCAAAAGGATTGGCACCTTCGTTAGCAATACTAGTCAGCGCAATGGATAAAAACGCACCCAATCCAATAAATGCTATTTTGTTCCTTAAATCAGACAATGCACCCCAACCTTTGTTCCATGTTTTAATGTTCTTGTTTTTTACACGGTGGATATTTTTTACAACCTCTGTGCTTGTTTTTTTAGTTATCTCGTGCCATTCTTTGCTTAACGATTTAGCCAATGTAACTTTATCAAACACACTATTTTTTGCTATCTCTACCTTTTGAAAAATATTATTAGCCTTATCCTTACTAAATACTATCCACCCTTCTAAGACATTTTCAATGTCTTTTTTAAGTTGCTGCCAATGACTTTCAAGGCTTTTAATTTGTATCAAGAAATGTTGGTATTTTTCTTTCATTGTAAACCCTCCTCTGAGTTTATGTACAGTTCAGCATCATTAGCTGGCAAACGATAAGTTGCTAATGTGGCAGACACTTTGACTTCGCCTTTGGCGGTTTCTGATTCAAGCACGATAATTTGCTCTTCATTAATGTTAATAATTTTCTTTAATTCTGCCATGCCTTTTCTAAACTTCGTATAGTTTGAATAATTACCACTAATTTCAAACTTAACTCTAAATTCATAATAAGCCACTTTTTTACGCTTTTGGCCTTCTTGGGTAGCTGGATCATAATTACCATCTTGAACTTGGCCTTCATTAGGCTGATTACTTTCAAAGACTGGAACCTCTTTATCCTTTTCCAGTTTAACAACCATTAACTGATTCATTAATGCCAGCTGACTAATGTGGCGATACAAATCTTCTAATTCTTTATCTGTATGGAACAACTGCGTTAAACTTTCATATTTCTTTTTAGCATTTGACAATTCTATTTTTGCCTTGTCTATCTTAGTTGCTAATACATCAACCTCTATGCGCATCATTTCTATTTGAGACACCTTTTCCTCTTTAATCCTTAGATCATCTTGAGTGGGTATGTAGATAAAAAATACATACAAAATTACAATTAAAGCAACACCGGCACCTGCGCCCATAACTTTTGCATACGGATTTTTATCGCCTTTGGATTTACTGGATGAGCCCTTTTTAGAAAATAAATTCTTAAAAATCTCACCAAGGTCTGCGTTCATATCAATTGCCATTAGATTTCTCCTTACTTAATGCTTTTTCTTGTGGCGCTAAAACACAGCGTATTGAAAATGATTTGAAAGTACGCTTTTCTTTCTTAACAATCGACATTGTCAATAATGAGGCTTTGTCAATTACTTTGATATTTTGTAAATTAGCAATGAACTGCAAGATATTTTGGTCGCTTACCGATAAGCCTGACAAGGTAATGACATTACCGCCAGCGTAATCAATATTATTTAGCGACACCCCTTGAGGCACGGAAGTGTTAATACCCAGCAACACTGAATACATAAATCCTTGATTAGAGGTTAAATTCTTACTGGCTTCCAACTTACCTTTAAATGAATCCTGCTCTTCTCTTATACCGCCCAATATTATTTGCTTATCATTTTTCAATATTTCTAAATTGTTGTATTCAATCATTAAATTATCAATACGCTCCAGCTTAGAGCTGTTACTAAAGAAACTCCAACCAGCAAACAAAATAATCAATACTGTAAATATCACAATACCCCAACGAGACAAAAACTTCATTTTTTCTTGGTTTTTAACGCCATCCCTATTAGGCAATAAGTTAATGTTATTAGTGCCTGTAACGTATTCATAATAACCAAATACATCAAGCTTACGAGTTGCTAAACCTAACACCGAAGAAAACACCGAAGGATTGGGCTCTGCGGAAGCTTTCTCTTTGAGGTTCTCAGGTAGGGTAATTTTTTTCAGGGCATCAAATACCTCCACATTCACACCTGTCAATACCTCTTTGAAATACGCCAAAGTCTCATCAACCACTGAAAAAGTAGATGATAACAGCAAAGAATCAATCGGTTGTATTTTGTATTTTGATTGATAAGAAGACAACATCTGACCAACTTGCATGGCAAAGCGATCAACAATCTTTTTATGTAGAACAGGGTCAATATTAGAATCAGACAACAATCTTCTGTCTTTATCAGAAAGATAGATGTCTGAAATAAACGGAGAATCCTCATGCAAGATTAAAATATAATTCTCACTTACGCCAAACTCTACAATAGCAATAGGTGCATCACTTTTGGTTAAATCCTTGCGCAGTTCTAACGCATTGCGAATTGCAAAACAACGCACATCGACCACCACAGGGTTAAGTCCAGCTTGCCTTACAATATTTAGATAATGATCAATATCATCTAATTTAGAAGCCACAAACAACAGATCCATTTGATTTTCAGCAGTGTTACGCTTAAGCACTTGCCAAAATATTGAATACTCATCCAAATTATCCGTAAGTTGCACAACATTTTCCCAGAGTGAATCAGTATCAACTGCTTCTTGCAACTCTTCATCTGTCATCAACGGCAAATTAACCACTTTAATAATCGCACTACTAACAGGAATTGACACCGCTGCATTAGTAGTGGTAATTTTCCCTTGTGAAATAATTTGCGAAAGTTTGTTTACATACTGATCAGACTCATTTTTAATAGATGTAATATCTGACGCATCTTCAATGTATTTATAAGCTAACTTTGATAATGTCCATTTGTCGTCATCACCACTTAACTGTGCAAGGCGAATACATCCTGGCGTAATATCCACACCCACAACATCCTCTTGCTCAACACTGAGCTTACTCAAGTAGTCCATTAATTTTTTAATCAACTTTTTAAACATATTATTTCATTTTTTAAAATTAAATAAGTTCACCACAAACGCTGTATTCGAGCCATTGTATAACATTAACATTCATGTGTGAATTGTATTAAGGTTCCATAATAACCTTATATTAAAACACTTCACGCCAAGATTCATAACTAACATTGCCTTTACCTTTAGAATCCTTTTGAGGGCTAAACACAATCAAATTGTCTTTTCTTTGGCCAATTACATTGCCTTTTTCATCTTTAATATCTTCTGTGCCACTGCCACTAATACCTACATACACCTTACCTTTGTAAATCACTGCACCCGTTGCAATGCCTTGTCCAAGTTTGGTTCCGCGCAAAGTATTACCACAAGCAAAATTATGCTCAGTAAGTTTCGAGTCTCCAGGATTACAAATATTCTTGTTGTTAGGTATGTACCTTGAAGCAAACACAGTTTCATTGCTTAAAGCCAATTTACCTGTTACTTTTTCATGCGCATCCAAATCCACATACCAGCCTAAATCTGCACTGGTTGGGCAAATACCACCCGTAGAAGTGTTGTTTTTAAGTTTGGCAACGGTTGATGACGACACCGCCTTAAACTTAGGAAAATCAACATCCTTAAAGCCAAAGATTCTATTTTTAATAGCGGCAGACATTCTTTGAAGCTTTTGCTGATTACCCGTACCGTAATACATCCACAAATTACCGTCATTACCAATCGAAGGAGTTACTTGGAAAAATGCCATACGGTCATTTTCTTGTGTAGCTTCAGCATTAAAAAACTGGGTGATTTCATACAATGTGCCGGTATTAGTCAAATTCAACTTCCAGAATTTACCTTCCAAATCGGCAAAATAAAACATCGCACCTTGGTACTTTGCCTTACTGGTGGTATCGGGGGTAATGGCTGTGAGTGTTGCTGGCACTGCATTAGCAATATTATTGCTCACATCGGTTAAGTCAATCTTCTTCAAAACCTTGCCCTTGTCTTCTAAATCAATCACATATACAGCAGAGCCATAATCAGTATTGACGCCACCGTTATAACCCGCACCAAACACCGCCACCCATTTTCGAGTATTACCACTTGGTATTGCCATAATTGTTGGTGTTGACCACGCCTCACCGAGTTTTGAATAATCATATTCAGCAACTATGCCCACGGTGTAATTTAAATCTGATCGATTTCCAGACTCATCCCAATGGTAAACGTTTTTATTAGTAGGATCGTTTTGAAAAGCGAATAAGAACGATGGGCTGTTCGGATTAGTAACATCCAGCGCAAAATAACCATTTCCACCTCTACCCATGCCAGCTAGCAATACCGTGCGCCATCTATTGCCATAATAAATATCTTTCACTACAGGTGAGCCATCCACGCCATAAATACTATGGCTACTATTAGCTTTAGCTGAAACCATGCTCCTTAATGATTGCAACATCGTTGGCGGAATAAATGCCCAAAGCTCAGCACCGGTTTTAGAATCAAAGGCATGGAGCATGCCATCATTAGCACCGACATACACCACCTCTTTACGACTTGGACAGCCAATACCACAGCGGTTTCCACCCTTGAAGTTGGCGTAGTTTTTTTGATAACGATAATAAGCTTCCGTATCTGCCTTATTAGCATCGTTAGTTGTTAGTGCATTTGGTGCACCAACCACCGCCAATCTTGAATGATAAATATCGCCTAGTTTCCATCTTTTATCGGTACTACTGCCATCAGCATCTTCATCATAGGCATCTACCCCACGTACAAAATTAATCAGATCTGTGGCCTCTGCATCGGTAGGTGATTTTCCAGAGTTTTCCCAAATAATATTTTTAAGCCCAGCAAGGTTTGCAACGGTGAAATTATTAATCGATGTAGCAATACCTACATTGTTAGCAATCGTCCAAATTTGCCTACTTGATTCACTCTTGTTGTCTAATAACTTGCCAGCCTCCCACACAGAATTACCCAACGAGCCATCTGCTTTTAATTGATACTTAGTTAACTTGCCTTTCCACTGATGATTTTTGTCGTAAGTAAAAGTCGATTGAAATAAATGATCACTACTACTAATACCAGGCATGATCACTGGTGCAGTAAAAGTTAAACTCGAAGAAATTGCTTGGCGAATATAGCTCGATAAAGTCTCGTACAAATGTTGCCAGTTACTAGAATATAACGGCGAATCTGGGTAAGTACCGCCAGCCTTAGCCAACTTAGTATAGTTGCTATTGCCCCCCGTATGAAAACCAATCACAAAGGTCTGTATGCCTTTGGTTTTATACAGATTTTCTGCAATTTTACTAGCGACACTATCGTACCAATAACCATCACTAATCACAATCAAAAAGTTCTTCTGACAACTGGCATTCGCATTAATCGGCGAACTACTACCAGAAAAATAACTCTGCGCCGTGCGCATGGCATTGTCCAAATTAGTACCGCCCGATGCATACAGAGAATCAACCGTGTTATAAATTTTGCTTGCACCCGCAGAATCAACATTCACCAACATTTGTGCCCTACTATGCCACTTCATCAAACCAAAATTAGCACCTTTGGTGAGGTCTGAGCTAGAGACTAATTTTTTAATGACTTTTTTAGCATCAGCAATCCGCGTACCGCTATCACCACCAATTGAGCTTACATAAGTACCACTTGAATCAAACTTTTTAATCGCATGGTTGTAATAATCAGCCGCGTAAATATTACCAGAGCTATCAGAGCCTATACCATGTAAGTATCTAAAATTACTATTACCAGTGCCATAACTACCCCATTCTGTTAAATAAGTACCACTACTAGAGTATTTTGCTACTCTGTGATAAATATCAGCTATATACACACCATTGCTATTTGCTTCAACATCAAATGGGTATTTATTACCACCAAGATTTGTATTCCAAGAAGTTTGCAAACTACCCGTATCAGAATATTTATAAATTATTCTCTGTTGATAATTACTTGCATACACAAATCCATCATAAGTAGATAAACCATATGCATTTAATGATGCCCAATGGGATAAATAGGAGCCACTGCTATTCCATTTTGTTACAGCATGTGTACTACCAGCATATACATTGCCACTAGAATCAACAGTAACAGATACTGGTTTTTTTTGACCTCTATAATCCGATTGGTATTGTTGCATTATAAAATTCTTTAGCCATCTGCCGTTGTTATCAAGCTTTTGCACTCTAAGATTGTATCGATCTGCTACATAAATATTATCGCTAGAATCGATATCAATTTTTAATGGATAGCGAAAGCGTCCATTCGATGTTCCATAACCACCAATAGTTTTAAGTAAATTACCCGCAGAGTCGTATTTTTTTATTCTATGGTAATGGTACTCCACCACAAACATATTACCTTGAGAATCAACTGCCACATCCACTGGATAATACATGCGTGTAGATGAGTTGGTGGATGCGCCCATAGAGCCAGAAGTATCCAGCATAATCAAAATATTCGCTGGCACATCAGCCTTGCCTGTTCCAGGAGGTGGGGATTTTGCCTCAGCAGCGAATGCGAGAATTAATAATAAAGAGCTAAGTAATAAATTCAGTTTTTTCATTGCGCACCGCCTTGCAATAACTCTTCTTCTTTAGCAAATTTTTCAAATACCAGTTGATGACGGCGTGATTGAATAATGATTGATTCCACTACATCATTCACATCAGGCGCAATTGAATAAGCAATGGTGGCATTAAAGTTATCCCACAGCCACTGTGCATTTGGTTTGGCATCATAAAAGCTTTTTGGTTTTTTGACTTTTGTGCCATAAATTGATTCTGCCCAACTGATAAGCATCGGTTGTTCTGACAAGCGCATTGTTTGAATTTCAACCAATTGATCGTACAAAAATACAAATGTTACTGGTGCGCCCTCAAAAGATTTTTCACCTTTACATACCTCTTCCCCAGGGGCAAACACCACTTGCTTAGATTCTCCAGCTATTATCGGTAGCATTCCACCCTCTCCCAAATTAAGCTGTTTTTCAATATCTTGCACTGATGACCCAAACCGAAACAACTCTAAATTACATCGTGCTTGCACACTGCCCGCAAATGCTAATTGCACTAATAAAACCAAAATCATTAAGTTAATTTTTTTCATCATTCCACCTTAGAATATGGTTGAAGCAATCACTTCAACTTCACTCACTACATTATTGCTACCATCGGCTCTTACTTTAATTTTATAAAGATATTTAGTTCTTGTAGCGCCACCACCATACGAGCTAGATGATCCTACATCAAACCCTGTACCTGTACCACTCGCTGAAACTGTACCTAATAGTGATACATCACAGCGATAGCGATGTGCATTCATGCGCTTGCGTTGAGTAGTGGTCTCACCGCTCAAACCCCACTGATCCATACGTTTTGAGCTGATTGATTTACAAAGATTACCAGTACCAGAGCTTTTACACGGTGGGCCTTTGGCACTTTCTATTTCTATCCAATGCACCGCTTCGGTAATGCAACTCTCTGCCGTGTAAAGTGCCTCTGTTCTGCTACCACTAATACTCACTTGCTTAGCAGTTTGCTTGGTGGCATAAAACAACCCCACGCCCATTGAAGTCATCACCAACAGCAAAATTAAAGTAATAACAATGATTGAGCCTTTTTGATAATTATTTGGAATTAATATATTCATAACGCTAAATTCCTTACCAGCACCGTTGTTGAAAAAGTATCTCGTTTGTATTTGTCAGTCTTATCAATTTTAAAATTACCACCGTGATAATCTTTCTTTTTAAACTGCCTGTCTTTGCCGTATTGGTTTTTAGTTCTGAGGGTTAGGTTGATGGTAACTAGTGATTCTTGACCAGTTCTTTTATCCTTAAAAGCAATACCTCCATAAGTCCTATGATTAATCCCAGAATCAATAACCCCTACTTGCTTCTTTTGAATTGGGTCAACTATCATTATTTTGTCACTACTAGTTCCAGCATATATAAGCCCATCAGATCCAAACTCAAGATAATAGTTTGGTCGATAACTTAATCCAGAGCCGATAGTGCCCACACCTTTATTTTGACTTGGATCGATTATCATTATTTTGTCACTACTAGTTCCAGCATATAGAAGTCCATTTGGACCAAAAGCTAACCCCCCACTTGTCCTATGGTTAATCCCAGAATCAATAACCCCTACTTGCTTCTTTTGAATTGGGTCAATAATCATAATTTTGTCACTACTAGTTCCAGCATACAGAAGTCCGTTTGGACCAAAAGCAAGGTCAGAGTTTGCACGATAACTCAAGCCTGAACTTATAGCTCCCACTCCTTTCTTTTGAATTGGGTCAACTATCATAACGCTGTAACTATTAGTACAAACATATAAAAGACCATCTGGACCAAAAGCTAACCCCCCACTAGGTCTATAATTTAATCCTGATCTAATAGCTCCTATCCCTTTCTCCTGTTCTGGATCAATAATCATAATAGTATAATTACTAGATCCAGCATATAAAAGACCATCCGGTCCAAAAGCAAGACCACTATTAGGTCTATAGTTCAGGCCAGACTTGATAACACTAATTCCTTTCTTTTGAATTGGGTCAATTACTGCAATTTCATAATTTGCTGAAGCTGCATACAAGAGTTTACTATTTTCAATATTAACCAACTGCAAATCCTCAATATAATCAGCCATCACTTCTTTTCTACCTAAAACTGGATTAGTCAATACACTTCCGTTTCTGCCTAAAATATCTTTTTGTTTGTACAGACGATGGCGAGAACCTTTATTGCTTGTGTGAGGCTCTGTCCAGTATCTAATTCGAATGCGTTCTGCTTTCTTAGAGGCTTCATCAAAGTAATCATAAACAACGGTAACTTCATCACAGCATTTGTTGCCACTGTCTTTAATAGTGAGTGGATTGCTAATGCTTCCGTAAGTTATTTTGGCATCTTTATCTCGATACTCAAAACCTGCCATACGCACATCGCGCTCAATAATGCGCATAATGGCTCTGCCAGAGGTGTGCATATCAGCAATGTCCATATTTTTATGGTATTGCCTGGCGACCATTTCATAAGAAGCATAAGTAGCACCAATAATAATAGCGCTAACAGCGAGTGCTACTAGCATTTCTACGAGGGTGTAGGCTTTGATAAATCTACTGCGCATTGAACACCCTCTTCATAAACACGGTTTTTTTGCCATCTTTACCTGCCAAATCAATCGACACAACATACACATATTTACCACCTACTTGCTTTTTTTCCACGCGAATACGGCGTTTATCTTGGCCTCTTTTATTGCCAATCTCACCTTTGACTTTTTCGCACCAGCGCTTTAAACGAACAAGCTGATCATCCATGCCTGTTTTGGTTTTTAGATTGGCGCAACTGCTTAAATCTTGATTGTGATATTCCAAGATATTAGATTGATCAGCATGTAATGACTCAATGATTTCACCAGCTTGGAAGTTAAGCTTTTCCCTATCGATTGAATCGTGCAATACTCGATTAGAGGTGCCCACAAGCGCGTACACACCAGCAAAACCAATTGCCATAATAGCAACTGATACTAATGCTTCAATCAGTGTGAATGCTGGTTTATTCATTTTCTGCCTAAAGCTCATCCCATTTGTTGGTTTTAGCGTTGTATTTGAGTTTTTCTATAAATCCTGTTGTACCAAAGATTTGATTTCTGAATTTATAATTTTTCTTATCGCACTGTCGAGTAATTTCATAATTTATTGATGTGGCACTACCATCGGGGTTAAAGCATACTTTACTATTCCTAGTATTAGACAGATTGCTATCTTTACTTCCATAATCCATAACATCATTATTACCAAGATAATTCCAACCACCATTACTCCAACAAATTTTCTTCCTACTTTGAGGGCCTTGATAAGCCTTAATAATAGCATTAGTTCCATATTTATGAACCTCTAGCATCATAGTGCTATTGCGATTAACCGCTTCTGAGCGTAGTGTTTCTAAAAAAATATTTAGCCTATTAAAATCATTACGCACTTCTTGACGACAATTCCAACCACCAATATTAGGCGCTACCACTGCTGCCAAAATCCCAAGCACAGCAATTACCACCAGTAATTCAATCAGTGTGATGGCTGGAATGAGTTGTTTAGTGAGCAACCTCAACCCCTTCCTGGGTAACTTGCCCGCTTGCCACTAATTGCTCAATCGCATAATCCATCGTTACCATACCTTCACCGCGTGCGGTTTGCATGATGGATTCAATTTGGAAAATCTTACCTTCTCGAATCAAATTACGTACTGCATGATTACACACCATAATTTCAAACGCCGCAACACGCCCTTCTCCATCAGCTGTTTTAAATAGCCTTTGCGTAGCCACCATTTGTAAAGATTGGGAAAGTTGCGCTCGAACTTGACCTTGTTGCTCAGCGGGGAATACATCAATAATACGGTTAATGGTGTTTGGTGCACCAGAAGTATGCAATGTGCCAAACACCAAATGCCCCGTTTCAGCGGCGGTAAGCGCCAGCTGAATGGTTTCCCGATCACGCATTTCACCTACTAAAATCACATCAGGGTCTTCACGCAATGATGCACGCAGTGCACTGGCAAATGAATGTGCATCACGCCCGACTTCACGCTGTGATACTGTGCATTCTTTGGAATGATGGATATATTCAATCGGATCTTCCACGGTAAGAATATGGCCTTTTCTGGTGGCATTAATCTCACCAATAATAGCAGCAAGAGAAGTGGACTTTCCCGAGCCCGTTGGGCCAGTAACCAATATTAAACCGTTAGGCTTTTCAGCCATCTCTTGCATAATGAATGGCAATTTAAGCGATTCCATGGTGGGGATCTCAGTTTCAATCTTACGCAAGACAGCTGACAGGCCATCAGAGGTGTAAAAGAAATTAACACGAAAACGATAAGCACCCGCCTCAATGGCCAAGTCAACATCGCGGATTTCTTCAAGGTGGGTTTTTTGATCTTCTGTGAGCGCTTTATCAGCAAACTCTTTGAGCGCTTGTGCGGATATGATATCCTCACTTGGCTTGGTCATCTCACCGTTAATACGCAGGATTAGTGGCTGATCTTCCTTAAGATGAATATCAGAGAATTTGTACTCATTGGCGTATCGTTCTATAATTTCAAACATCGACTTCCCCAAAAAATTGATGACTTACTATTTATACGAATTTGTATTGTAGCACTAAATGAGTGGGTATTAGGATAGAATGGCACAAATGGAACTACTAGCAGCCTTTGCAATCGGACTAATTTTTGGATCATTCTTAAATGTTTTGACCTATCGGATTCCTTTGGGTATTTCGCTGTTTAACCCAATAGGATCAGAATGCCCCCACTGCCAACATAAAATTAAGTGGTATGAAAACATTCCTGTTATCTCTTATGTGTTTTTAAAAGGAAAATGCTCAAACTGCTCTGAGCGCATATCTATTATTTATCCAGTTGTTGAGCTAACGACTGGCGTAGTCACTGTGCTTTTATACAATCACCAATGGCTTGACTTAGACTTAATACTTACCATTGTGCTTTTCTACACGCTGATTGTACTTTCATTCATTGATTTTAAATTTAAGGCCGTGCCGGATTATTTACTGATTGTCGTAGTGATCCTTACGCTAATGGTTGGCGACTGGAAAAATGCCTTAATCTTTATGGGTGGCTTTGTTTTATTAGAATTAATTTTGACTTTTTATATCCAAACTATCAAGGCAAAAATTACCAAAAATAAAGAACTTGAAAATCAACGCGCTTTGGGCGAAGGAGATATACCAATCGCTGGCGCTATTGGTGGCTTACTAGGGATCCACTTAGGAATTTCCGCCATATTTCTCGCCGCCATCTTGGCACTCATTCCTGCGGTTTATGGCTTGATGGTCAAAAAAGAAATCGAAACTCCGTTTATTCCTTTTTTGTCTTTAGGGTTGTTTATTACTTTGATTACTGGGTTTAATTTATTTACCCTAATTGTCTAAAAAAAATCGATGACAACATTTTGACAACATGCTCTCCAAATCCTACCAAAATGCACCAAGTTGAATTTTAAAAATGCTTTAGTACTAGGGTTTACTGGTGTATAGCATCATGCACATGAGTTTCAAACCCCCTTTCTCGCCCCACTATATCAGGGGTTTTTATTTATTTTATTTTTTAACAGTAAAAAGCCCAAATAATTTTTTAAATTATTTGGGCTTGATGTTCTGTTTATTTTTATTAAAAATTAACGGATAAAGAATATTCGATGCTTGGAGCTAACTTGTTCGTGGAATCAGAATTAAGATTATCTAAACCTAAATCAATATTAACACTCGCATCATCCATGCCTCGAATCTTTTGCTTTAATCCACTGTCCAAAGCCAAAACAAGACTGTTAGAATTGGTGCTTGGTTTTACTGTTGCAGAAACAAATCCTTGAGAATTTTTATCGTTTCCAAAAAATTTATTTGTGCCAATTGAAATATCTGCGTTTACAAAAGAAGCAGATAACATGGCAACCATTCCTAGGATTGCTACTAAATAAATACGATTGTACATATGCCTTCCTCACCAAAATAAAAAAATAAATCCACGCCTAGCGAACGTTCACTAGTTGGTATTTTATAAATATAGTTAACCGTAAAAGCGCAATTGCCTTATGGGTTTTTCCTCCCTGTTGCTCAGCACTATACACAAGCTAAACTTGAATTGCAAATTTAACAAGTCGTTGCTTTATTTTTTATCAAGTCTATAAAATGAATAAGATGGTTCAAATCATTGAAAAAATAATTATTATTGAGCAAGAATCTCAAATTGCTATCGATGCAATATCCAGTCAATTGCCACTGTCAAAGCAAGTACTTAAATCAGCCATGGATAAAGGTTGTGTTTGGTTAAAACGAGGTAAAAAAATCAATCGCCTACGGCGTGTTAAAAAACCGTTGAATATTGGTGATAAGGTTTTTGTTTACTTTAACGAAAAAATCCTATCATCGGTCGCTTCCCAACCTCAATTATTGCTCGATAAAAACGACTACAGTGTTTGGTTTAAGCCTGCGGGTGTATTTTCTCAAGGGTCTAAATGGGGGGATCATTGTGCACTCACACGATTGGTTGAAAAAAAATTAGATCGCCCTACTTTCTTAGTGCATCGACTTGACCGTGCCACCAGCGGGTTGATGCTGATAGCGCATACTAAAAATATGGCTCGTGATTTATCTAAAATGTTTGCCGATAGAAATATTGATAAAACTTACCTAGCCATTGTTGAAGGAAAATTCACTAAAGAAAAAATTACCCTTGAAAAGCCTATTGATGGCAAAAATGCCGTTAGTCATGTCACTCTTTTAGAGTCTGAAAAATTCAAATCATTACTTAAAGTAAAAATAGAAACTGGAAGAAAACACCAAATTAGAAAACATTTGAGTGAGTTTAGTCACCCTATTATTGGCGATAGATTGTACGGTAATGCTGCAAAAAATCATCCAGAAGATTTACAACTGCAAGCCATTCAACTTATTTTTAATTGCCCAATTGATAAGCAAACTGTAAAGATCAAACTAAACCAAGACGAAAGAATCAAACTCTAAGAGCAATCTTTCTCTACTTCACGATCCCAGATCGCAGGAATGATAATGGTCAGACATTCAGCTACTGTTAAGTTTTCACAAATAGCAGGTTCTTCTTTTTCTGGATAAGATTGTTTTTTTACATCTTTATCGCTCTGCTGAACAACGACACTATCCTCTTGAACTGCAACACTTTGATCGGATTTTTGAGCATCAAAACCGAATAAGAGCAAAACCAGCAACAAAAAATATCTAATCATCACACTCATTGTAACCCAATAAGGTTGAATCTATAAGATAATACCCACATCTAGTACTCAATTATTATTAAGCAGGAAGGAACATGAAACGAATCTTTTTATTTTTAATGACCAACATTGCCATTATGGTGGTTTTAAGCATTACTCTAAGTCTATTGGGGGTTGACAGCTTACTTCAACAAAATGGTTCTGATTTAAACGTGCAAGCATTGGTCGTCTTTTCAGGGGTAATTGGTTTTGGTGGTGCGTTTATTTCACTGGCTATTTCTAAATGGATGGCTAAGCGCATGACGGGTGCTATAGTGATTACCAATCCAAGCACTAACATGGAAAAATGGCTGATTAAAACGGTTGAAAAACAGGCCAAAGTTGTCGGTATAAAAATGCCAGAAGTGGCTATTTTCCCATCCTCACAGATGAATGCTTTTGCCACAGGAATGAGCAAAAATAAAGCTTTAGTGGCGGTTTCTCAAGGCTTGCTAGACTCCATGGCGCAAGGTGAAATCGAAGCTGTGGTAGGCCATGAAATGAGTCATGTTGCGAATGGTGATATGGTAACTCTAACCTTGATTCAAGGTGTGGTTAATACGTTTGTGGTATTTTTATCACGCATTATTGGTCACGTGGTTGATCGCGTTATTTTGAAAAATAATCGTGGTTATGGCATTGGTTATTTTGTAACGGTAATTTTTACACAAATTATCCTTTCCATTCTTGCGGCTGTAATCGTGATGTATTTTTCGAGAAAACGTGAATTTGTGGCCGACACGGGTGGCGCTGATCTAGCGGGTCATCAAAATATGATTAATGCACTTAAACGCCTAGCACAAAGAGAACCAGAGCCACTACCTGAACAATTAGCTGCTTTTGGTATTGGCGAAAAACCTAAAAAAGGTTTGATGCATCTGTGGTCTTCACATCCACCACTAGAAGATCGAATTGAAGCCTTAGAAAAACGAGCCATGAATAGATCGTAGTTTTTTATGGCCATTGCAATCAAATCTGCCGATGAAATAGAAAAAATGCGAGTTGCCGGTCGTTTGGCAGCAGACGTTCTTGACATGATAGACCCTTATGTTAAAGCAGGCATTAGCACTAATGAGCTAGACAATCTGTGTCATGATTACATCGTTAATGTCCAAAACTCCATTCCTGCGCCACTGAATTATCATGGTTTTCCAAAATCAATTTGTACCAGTGTTAACAGCGTGGTTTGTCACGGGATTCCTGGAGATAAAATACTCAAAAAGGGAGATATTGTCAACATAGACATTACCATTATCAAGGATGGTTACCATGGCGATACTTCTAAAATGTTCATCATTGGTAAAGCCAGTGTTAAAGCTCAGCGTATTTGTAGAATTGCACAAGAGTGCATGTACATTGGCATTAATAAAGTAGGGCCTGGCGTTCGTTTGGGTGAAATCGGTAAGGCTATTGGCGCGCACGCCGATAAAAATAATTGCTCCGTTGTGCATGATTATTGCGGACACGGTATTGGCTTAGAGTTCCACGCCGAGCCCCAAGTTGTGCATTACAATGATGGAAATTCAGATTCTAGCCCAATTCTTGAGCCGGGCATGACATTTACCATTGAGCCTATGGTCAACATTGGTAGCTATGAAGTTGCCACTTCTAAAGTAGATGGTTGGACAGTTACTACTAAAGATCGCTCACTTTCAGCACAATGGGAACACACTATTTTGGTTACAGAAAATGGTTGTGACATTCTAACGCTTAGAGAAGAAGAGAGTGATACGCTTATGCTAAAATAACGTTTTTATTGTTCTGCATTTATACCCTTTGAAAAACTTAAGAAACTACTTCATATCTGGACTGCTTTTTTGGATTCCATTAGGCCTAAGCATTGTGGTTATCTCATTCTTTTTAGAGCTGGTTAACAACATCGTTCCTCCACAGTATCTACCAGAAGCCTTATTCAATTTAGACAAGACCATTCCCGGATCAGGCATTATTTGGGTTATATTAATCATGCTGGTCACTGGCGCATTGGTTAATAATTTTATTGGGCGAAAATTATTACAACTGTGGGAAAAATTACTCAATAAAATCCCTGGATTTAGAGGTATTTACAACGCTCTAAAAAAACTCTCCGACACAGTTTTGAGCCCATCCGGAGAAAGTTTTAAAAAAGCATTATTGGTTGAGTACCCTCGCAAAGGCATGTGGACCATTGCTTTTCAAACAGGAAGCTACCACGGTGAAGTGGAAAAAATTATTGGCGAAAAAATTATCAATTTATACGTACCAACAACGCCCAACCCAACCTCTGGATTTTTTATTATGATGCCTAAAAAAGACGTCATTGAACTTAAAATGAGCGTCGATGATGCTTTTAAACTAGTTATATCTACAGGTGTGGTTGCACCTGATCAAGGAACCTAACAAAGGATGAATTTATGAGAACAGATTATTGTGGCGAATTAAACAAAGACAATATCGATCAAACGGTTGAATTATGCGGTTGGGTTAATCGTCGTCGTGATCATGGTGGCGTTATTTTTTTAGACATGCGCGATAAGCGTGGCATTGCTCAAGTAGTTATTAATCCGGAACATAAAAAAACATTTGAGATTGCCGAAGGTGTTCGATCGGAATTTGTACTAAAAATTACAGGTAAAGTTATTGCGCGCGGTGAAGGCTTGATTAACCCAAAATTAGCCACCGGTGAAATCGAAGTTGTGGCCGATGAGATTGAAATTCTTAATACCTCTAAGCCTATTCCATTTCAAATTGATTCAACCGATACTTCCGAAGAGGTTCGCCTTAAATACCGCTACTTAGATTTGCGTCGTGATGAAATGCAACAGCGCTTGCGCTTGCGTTCAAAGGTTACACACTTTATGCGTGAATTCATGGATAACAATGATTTCTTGGATATCGAAACCCCATTTTTAACCAAAGCCACCCCTGAAGGTGCGCGTGATTATTTAGTACCTTCACGCACTCATCCAGGTGAGTTTTTTGCCCTACCACAATCACCGCAATTGTTCAAACAGCTGTTAATGATGTCAGGTTTTGAACGTTATTATCAAATCGTTAAATGTTTCAGAGATGAAGATTTACGTGCCGATCGTCAGCCTGAATTTACCCAGCTTGATGTTGAAACTTCGTTCATGGACGAAGATGAAATCATGGCAATGATGGAAGAAATGACACGTGGCATGTTTAAGTCTGTCATTGATGTTGACCTGCCCGCCGAATTTCCAACCATTACTTACGCAGATGCTATGAGTTTGTATGGTGTTGATCGCCCTGACATGCGTATTTCTATGCAAATCACTGATATGGACGAGCTAATGCAAGGTGTTGACTTTAAGGTATTTTCAGGCCCTGCCAACGATGTTGAGAGTCGTGTTGCCGCACTCAGAGTACCAGGTGGTGCAACCATTAGTCGTAAAAATATTGATAAATACACCAAATACGTAAGCATCTATGGTGCCAAAGGCTTAGCTTATATCAAACTGAATGAAGACGGCCCTGCTTCACCAATTTTAAAATTTTTAGGTGATGATGTAACTGCCAAAGTGATTGAGATGACTGGCGCACAAACGGGTGATATCATCTTCTTTGGTGCAGATAAAACCAAAATTGTGAATGAGGCCTTGGGTAACTTGCGTGAACAATTAGCTAAGGATTTAGATCTATTTGATAAACAATGGGCACCTATATGGGTAGTTGATTTCCCAATGTTTGATGTTGATGGTGATGGCTCTCTAAATGCAATTCATCATCCATTCACCGCACCAAGTGTCGATGCTAAAACATTAGAAAGTACAGCTGATACAGCGCTTTCTCGTGCTTATGACTTAGTCATTAACGGTAGTGAAGTAGGTGGTGGATCGATTCGTATTCATCAAGTTGAAATGCAACAAACCGTATTAAAGCTTCTGGGTATTTCTGATGATGAAGCCAAAGATAAATTTGGCTTTCTGCTTGATGCCCTTGAATATGGTTGCCCACCTCATGGTGGCATGGCATTTGGCCTTGATCGTCTAGTAATGATTATGACTGGTACAGATTCAATTCGTGAAGTTATTGCCTTCCCTAAAACCCAAACTGCAGCTTGTTTATTAACCAATGCACCTGCTAGTGTGCCAAGGAAAGTACTTAGAGAGCTTAGTGTTAAAGTGAGCTTGCCAGAAAAAGACTAAACAATAAACAAGTAGCGTGTCAATTCAAGATCAAATAAAAGCCGAACTTAGGGCTCGCAACGCTGTACTGGTTGCGCATTATTACGTCAGTGGTGATTTACAAGATTTAGCACAAGAAAGCGGAGGCCTTGTTTCTGACTCATTAGAGATGGCACGCTTCGGACAAAATTGCGATGCAGACACTATCATTGTTGCAGGTGTTAAGTTCATGGGTGAGACGGCAAAAATCCTTTCTCCTGAAAAGACTGTTTTGGTGCTTGATGAAAGCGCTACTTGCTCTTTAGATGAAGACTGTCCAATCGATGAATTTTCCAAATATTGTGATCAGCACCCAGATCGAAAAGTAGTGGTTTATGCCAACACTTCAGCACAAGTTAAAGCGCGTGCTGACTGGGTAGTGACTTCGGGGAGTGCGCTTAAAGTGGTTAAGCATTTACACGATCAAGGAGAGAAAATCTTATGGGCGCCTGATAGACACTTAGGCCACTATGTGCAGACTCAAACGGATGCCGATATACTTTTATGGCAAGGATCTTGCGTGGTACATGAGCGCTTTAAAGCAGATGCTTTGCAAACTTTAAAAGCCAAATACCCTGAAGCAGCTGTATTGGTACACCCTGAATCCCCTCAATCTGTGGTAGATTTAGCCGATGTGGTTGGCTCAACTACCGCACTCATTAATGCCGTAAAAGATAGAAACGAATCTACTTTTATCATTGCTACTGACAATGGTATTTTTCATAAAATGCATGAAGTGGCACCACACAAAAAACTACTTGAAGCGCCCACTATGGGTGAAGGCGCAGACTGTGAATCTTGTGCACATTGTGAGTGGATGGCAATGAACACTTTAGATAACTGCTTAGATGTCATAAAAACTAAAAAAAATGAAATATTAATCGACTTAACCGTTGCCAAAAAAGCAAAGGAATCTATTCAAAAATTACTCGACTTTACTGCATAAAAGGTAAAATCTTAATTACTCGTATTCTCGGAGACATCGAACATGGCAGGACATTCTAAATGGCATAACATTCAACACCGAAAAGGCGCTCAAGATGCTAAGCGTGGTAAGATATTCACCAAATTAATTAAAGAAATTGTGATTGCTGCTAAAGTGGGTGGTGGCGTTATTGAAAACAACCCTTCTCTACGCATGGTAATCGATAAAGCTCTGGCTGCCAACATGAAGCGTGACACGATCGAAAGTGCGGTCAAACGTGGTTCTGGTGATCTGGATGGTGAAAATTATGACGAAGTGCGTTATGAAGGTTACGGACTTGGTGGTACTGCTATTATGGTTGACACTTTAACCGATAATCGTAACCGCACTGTGGCTGATGTGCGCCATGCATTCTCAAAACATGGTGGAAATTTAGGCACAGATGGTTCGGTGGCTTATTTGTTTAACAAACAAGGTTTTATTAGTTTTGCTTCGGGTGATGAAGATCAAATTATGGAAGCCGCACTGGATGCTGGCGCAGATGATATTATTACTAATGATGACGGTTCTATTGATGTTATCACCACACCTGAAGACTTCTTTACGGTGAAAGATGCGCTCTCTGATGTGGGACTTGAAGCAAGTCATTCTGAAGTTACTATGGAGCCAGCTACGCGAGTTGAGCTTAATCTTCAAGATGCTGAAAAATTCATGAGACTCATTGATCGTTTAGAAGATTTAGACGACACGCAAGAAGTGTATCATAATGCCGATATTTCAGATGAGGTAATGGCGCAATTATGATTCATACCCATCAAGGTATTAGTGCTCTTGGCGCTTTTAAAACAAAGGCCTTACAAGTAAAAATATCTCAAGCGCAGCCTGGGTTAAATTTACTGAGTGCTGAATTTATTCATTTTTCTGATCTTAACGATGCGCTGACAGAGGCAGAAAAAAAACACCTTGATCAATTACTGTCTTACACGCAAGCATTGTCTGCCAACACTGCAAAATCCAGTATTATCGTTATTCCAAGATTGGGCACAATTTCACCTTGGTCATCCAAAGCAACTGATATTGTGCACTTGTGTGATATTAACAAAATCAGACGTATTGAGCGTGCGACTATTTATCATTTTGATGATGAAATTACCAATAAATCAGCAGTGCTTAGTTGTGTTATGGATAAGATGACCGAATCTGAACTTGGCAATATTGAAGATGCTCACACCTTATTTGATAATTTTGAAGCTCAACCATTCTCAAGTGTTGATATTTTAAATGATGGAAAATCAGCATTAGAAAAAACTAACACAGAACTTGGTCTTGCTTTATCTGCAGGCGAAATTGACTACTTAGTTGAAAGCTTCACCAGACTTGAGCGCAACCCAACAGATATCGAGCTAATGATGTTTGCACAAGCAAACTCTGAGCACTGTCGTCATAAGATTTTTAATGCTGATTGGACTGTTGACAATATTGAGCAAGCTAAAAGTTTATTCGCCATGATTCGTAACACTTATCATAAACACCCTGAGGGTTTGCTTAGTGTTTATTCAGATAACTCTGCTGTTATGGCGGGCTATGACGGTGAACGCTTTTATGCTGACGAACAAGGTAAGTATGTAAGTTCTAACGAACACAGAGCAATTTTGATGAAAGTCGAAACTCATAACCACCCTACTGCCATTGCTCCGCATCCGGGTGCAGCAACAGGTTCAGGTGGTGAAATCCGTGACGAAGGCGCAACAGGACAGGGATCTAAGCCTAAAGTTGGCTTGTGTGGCTTTAGTGTATCAAACCTAAAAATTAACAACGCCGGGCAGCCTTGGGAAGTTGAGCATGGCAAGCCTTCTCAAATTGTATCAGCGCTTGATATTATGCTAGAAGGCCCTATTGGCGCTGCTGCTTTTAACAATGAATTTGGTCGACCAAATACACTGGGTTATTTCCGCACTTATGAGCAAACAACACCTGATGGTGATGTTCGTGGTTATCATAAACCGATTATGCTGGCTGGTGGCTTGGGTCATATTCAAGAACAACATATCATAAAAGGTGAAATTCCTGTCGGCAGTAAGATTATTGTTCTGGGTGGTCCAGCTATGCTGATCGGCTTAGGCGGCGGTGCCGCCTCTTCAATTAAAAGCGGTGAGCAAAGTGAAGATCTAGACTTTGCTTCGGTTCAGCGTGCAAACCCTGAAATGGAAAGACGCGCCCAAGAAGTAATTGACCGATGTGCCAATTTAGGCAGCGACAATCCAATTATTTCAATTCATGATATTGGCGCAGGTGGCTTATCCAACGGCCTACCAGAATTGGTAAACGATTCTGGACGTGGTGGACGTTTTGAGCTTCGCAACATCCCAAATGATGACAACCAAATGTCACCACTTGAAATCTGGTGTAATGAATCACAAGAACGCTATGTTCTTGCTATTGCCCCAGAAAGTCTAGATTTATTTGAAAATATCTGTACACGTGAGCGCGCCCCTTTTGCTGTATTGGGTGAATCAACTAAAGAGCAAGAATTGGTTTTAAGTGATGAACTATTCTCAGACACACCTATTGATATGCCAATGTCTGTCTTACTTGGCAATCCACCTAAAGTGAGTATTGATGCGATTACACAAAATATCGATCTTAACCCACTAGACACAAGCAACATCAAGCTTGATGATGCCATTGATAGAATTTTACAGCTGCCAACAGTTGCCAGTAAAAACTTCCTAATCACCATTGGTGATCGCAGTGTAACAGGCATGGTTGCGCGTGATCAATTTGTGGGTCCGTGGCAAGTGCCAGTGGCTGATTGTGCTATTTCTGTTTCTGATTATGTGGGCTATAAAGGCGAAATTATGTCTTTGGGCGAGCGCACCCCACTTGCCTTGTGTGATGCAAATTCTGCAGCGCGTATGACCATTGGCGAATCATTAACTAATATGCTTGGCGGTTACGTTGAGGACATTCATGATATTAGTCTAAGTGCTAATTGGATGAGTGCCAGTGGTCACAAAGGTGAAGATGCTAAACTCTTTGAGGCAGTAAAAGCTGTTGGTATGGATTTGTGTCCTGAGCTAGGATTAACCGTACCAGTGGGTAAAGACTCTATGAGCATGAAAAGCTCATGGCAAGATGAGAGTGGCACTGATAAATCAGTCACTTCTCCTTTATCATTAATTATTACTGCTTTTTCAAAAACACCGGATGTAAGGTGTCAAATAACACCTTTACTGGATACAGACTCAGAATCTGAGTTGTTATTAATTGATCTTGGCTTTGCTCAAAATCGTATGGGCGGCTCGTGTTTGGCGCAAGTTTATAATCAAGTGGGTGATATTGCGCCAAATCTTGATGACAGCGCCGTGTTTAAATCACTCTTCACTACGATCAACCAGCTTAATAAAGACGGGCTAATTAGTGCTTATCACGATCGCTCTGATGGTGGCGTTATCACTACCTTGCTAGAAATGGCTTTTGCATCACACTGCGGATTAAATATTACAACAGATGCTAGTATTGAGCATTTATTTAATGAAGAGTTAGGTTGTGTGATTCAGGTTAAAGCAGAAAACAAGCAAGCAGTAAATGATGCATTAGTATCAGCTGGTCTTGGGCAGTGCACACATTCAATTGCAACTATCAACACCACTGATACAATTGAAATTATCACTAACGGAAAATCCATTTATAGCCAATCTCGCTCTGAGCTACATTCACTTTGGTCATCGACTTCTTATGAAATTTCCAAACTAAGAGACAATCCAGAATGTGCACAACAAGAATTTGACGCAGTTAGTCAATTAACAAGCGGTATTAAAACTGACTTAAGCTTTGATCTAAATCAGTCTATTGTTACACCATATATTAAAACCAATGTTAAGCCTAAAATTGCCATTCTTAGAGAACAAGGTGTTAATGGCCAGGTTGAAATGGGTGCTGCATTTACCAAAGCTGAATTTGACGCCATTGATGTGCATATGAGTGACATTCTTTCTGGGCGAGTTTCGTTAGAAGAATTTAAAGGCCTAGTGGCTTGTGGCGGATTCTCTTATGGTGACGTGCTCGGCGCTGGACGAGGCTGGGCAAGTTCAATTTTATACAATGCACGTGCTAAAGATGAGTTCGAAGCCTTCTTTAATCGTGAAGACAGCTTTGCATTAGGCGTGTGTAATGGCTGTCAAATGATTTCTAATCTAACTGAGATTATTCCAGGTTCGAAAAATTGGCCAAGTTTTTCTCGTAATGTATCAGAGCAATTTGAAGCACGCTTTTCAAGCGTTAAAATTGGTGAATCAAACTCAATATTTTTAGATGGCATGGCTGGATCAACTATGCCAATTGCCATTGCACACGGTGAAGGCAAGGCGAGTTTTAATGGCAACAGCGCAAGTAATATTGCAATGCAGTACGTTGACCATAGTGGCAACATTACCCAAAACTACCCTCACAATCCAAATGGATCGGACTTGGCAACTGCCGGTGTTACTAACGATTCTGGACGCGTTACCATTATGATGCCGCATCCTGAGAGAGTCTTCAGAGCAGTGCAACACTCTCATCATCCTAAAGATTGGGATGAACGTAGCCCATGGATAAGAATATTTGAAAATGCTAGAACTTGGGTTGATTAAACTTAAGGGTGCAACTTTTATACTTTAAGTAGTTTTTGCAAGAGCAAATCTTCAAGGTTTTGCCTTGAATCTAGGATTGCCATTATATAAACAATGTCACCGCCTACTTTGTAGATAATTCTCCATGGTGCAGTTATTACTTCCCTATAAGTAGTAATTCCTTGTTTTTGCAACTCTGGTAGTATGCGACCCTTTAATGGAAAAAAATTGCTTGATTTGGCTGTTGATTTTATTTTTAAATAAACCTCATTTGCATTGAGAGGAGAATCTTTTTCAATATATTTAACTATGTTTAAAAGGTCGTTCTTTGCATTTAAAGTCCATTGAAGTTTATAAACTTTTTTCATTTTTTCAAAAGACTTTCCACCGCATTAAATACATCTTCTTCACTATGAAGACTACCATTTTTAATATCTTCTTCCGCAGCAGATAAAAGCTTTAAAAGAGAAATGGAGTTTTTCATATCTTCATAACTTTGAGGATCTTGAATAACCGCTTTCGCCTCTCCATTTTGCGTAATTACCATAGGCCTATGGGTCGCATTAATATGTTTCAACACATCAGCGGTTCTACTCTTTAAATAAGTAACAGGTTTTATATCATTAGCTAATTGCATGCAAAAATCCTTTCATTTAATTCAGTCTTAATATTGTACCAAATTCAGACCGATATAAAGACATGTTTTTTTACTCACGTCTACTATCAAATTTTTAAAAAAAATTGAATAAATTACACTCTGACCCTAATTATCTTTTAAAGCAAAAATAAAAACAAGTGCCTTTGCTGAATTTACAGAAAGTTTTTTACAGTACCAAAAGCCCACTAGATTTTTAAAAAATTTTGGAAATAATCCAAATCAAATACTTATCTCTTTAATAAAGGCTTTATCCGTATCAAAACAGGTAAAAAATGGGCAATTTAATTGATTAAATAGGTGTTTTTATAGGTTTTTAGCCTTGATAAGATAGGCGTGATTCACTAAAGGCAATTGTATTAGAAAATTTAGGAAATTTTACGAATGAGTGATTTTCTGTGTTTTTATCGGGTTAAATACTCTTATGAACTACCAATTGATTCGATCAAAACGTAAAACCTTAAGTTTGCAAATTAACAACAATGCTGAGCTAGTTGTACGTGCGCCAAATCGATTATCGGTTAATAAAATAGAACAATTTATTGATGAAAAATCTAACTGGATTAAAAAAAAATCACAATCTTCTCAATCTAATATACTTAAAAAACCTAGCTATATAGAAGGTGAAAAATTCTTATATTTGGGTAGTGAATACTCATTAAGTGTTAATACTACCCACGGTAAAAAATTGGGGTTTGATGGGCAAGTATTCAGCTTTAATGCGGGTGGAAAGCAGGAATTTTTAGCTTGGTATAAAGCTGCTTTTAAAAAAATCGCACTACCGCGTCTTGAATATTATGCAAAAAAGTATCATCTTAATTACAGCCAAGTAAGGCTAAAAAATCAAAAAACCTTATGGGGGTCATGCAGTGGCACAAACAACATTAACCTAAATTATTTACTTATAATGGCGCCAATGAGTGTGATTGATTATGTGATTGTGCATGAGTTATGCCACACCATTCATAAGAATCACTCAAAGGATTTTTGGCATTTAGTTGAGCAAATATTCCCAAACTATAAGGCTGACAAAAGTTGGCTCAAAAAAAACGGCCATAAATTACAAAATTTATAGCCGCTCTTTGTTGAAGAAAGTTAGTTACTTATCGAACTTTGCAACCGCCTCTTCCATGGCACCCTTCAAGCTACCCATTTCAGCCATTTCAACAATAATATCACCACCACCCATTAATTCAGAATTGAAGTAAATTTGTGGAAAAGTTGGCCAATCTTGAAATGCTGGTAAATTTTGCATCACTTCTTGATCTTCAAAGATATTTACATAAGCAAATTCAATACCTGTAGAAGCTAGTGTTTGTGCTGCTGTTGCTGAAAATCCACACTGTGGAAATTGAGGCGTTCCCTTCATATAAAGCACCACTGCTGCGCTATCTACTTGTTGCTGAATTCTTTCCATTACATCCATGATCTAACTCCTGAGTATTAATTATTAATAATTACAAGTATTTTACTCGTATATTATCGTTTTATGATTTAATTGCTTGAGCAATTGTATACTTTTGCCCTTGCTTGAGTTTCTTATAATTGCCGAAAACGGATTTAAAGTTATCCTTAATAAAATGACGCAAACCATTAATGGTGACAAAAGTAATTTTTCCACCTGGTTTTAATGCGTCATAAGCATCATAAAGAATAATACTCAATTGCTCTCTGCCCACTTTTGCAGGCACATTTGATAGCACTTGATCAAAATAATCAGTCTTACCAACGGCAGAAAAAGCATCTGAAAGATAAGCTTGCGCATTATTAGTATTATTTAGCTTAGCATTAGTATTTGACAATTCAACGGCGATAAAATCTTTATCTACCATATGTACTTCACCCCTTGGGCAAGATTTAGCCACCGCCAAACCAATTGGACCATAACCACAACCTAAGTCAAGACATTTATCGGATTCTTGAATATCTACATGCTTTAAAAATAGCTGCGTACCTTCGTCAATTGCCCTTGGGCTAAACACGCCCCAACGGGTTTTAAACGTTAGATCATGATCCAATAAATTAACCTGGATGGTTAGATCTTGCTTTAATTTTGCTATGTCATTTCGTAAATACATGAGACGAGTATTATATCATGAGGCTATTAGGGGTATTAAACATGCCCACATGATAAAATACTCGCATGAATAGACCTGAACTTTTATCTCCTGCTGGTAGCTTAAAGCACATGCGCTACGCTTACGCTTATGGTGCGGATGCTGTATACGCCGGGCAACCAAGATACAGTCTTAGAGTGCGAAACAACTCGTTTGATTTTGACGCTTTAAAACAAGGCATATTTGAAGCACATGAAAATGACAAAAAGTTCTTTGTTGCATCTAATATTATTCCGCATAATGCCAAAATAAAAACCTACATGAAGGATATTGAGCCAGTCATTGAACTTAATCCCGATGCGCTAATCATGGCCGACCCTGGTTTGATTATGATGGTTAAAGAGAAGTTTCCACAACAGGTGATTCATCTTTCTGTGCAAGCCAACACCATTAACTATGCCACAGTAAAATTTTGGAAAAATGCTGGTATTAGTCGAATTATTCTTTCGCGTGAATTGTCTCTTGATGAGGTAAAGGAAATTCGCCAAGAATGTCCTGATATTGAACTTGAAGTGTTTGTACACGGCGCACTTTGTATTGCTTATTCAGGTCGATGTTTACTGTCAGGTTATTTCAACCATCGAGATCCAAATCAAGGATCGTGCACCAACTCTTGTCGTTGGAAGTATGACGTAAAAGAAGCAGAAGAAACCATTGAAGGCGACATTAAAGCGGTGGAGATAAAGGCGCCAATTGATCAAGTGGTGTTGCTAGAGGAGGAAGGTCGCCCTGGTGAACAAATGCCAGCTTATGAAGATGAGCACGGTACTTACATTATGAACTCCAAAGACCTGCGCGCTATTGAACACGTGCACACACTTACTGCTATGGGTATCGATTCTTTAAAAATTGAAGGTAGAACAAAGTCACACTACTACGCCGCTCGTACCGCGCAAGTCTATCGCAAAGCGATTGATGATGCGGTAGCCGGAAAAAAGTTTGATCCAGAAGCATTCGGTGTATTAGAAAACCTAGCCAATAGAGGTTATACCGATGGCTTCTATCGTCGACACCAGCCAGAAGAACTGCAAACTTATTTTGATAACTACTCAAGATCTCATCAGCAGCAAGTCGTGGGTGAGATTCTTGATTACAAAGATGGTAAAGCTTTTATTGAAGCAAAAAATAAATTTTCTGTGGGGGACTCTATAGAAGTCATATTACCCAGTGGATGCTTTAACACCAAGGTAGAGTCAATGGTAACCGAGTACAATGAAGAGCTGGACGTGGCTAAAGGAAGTGGCTATCGTGTATGGATTCCTATGACAAAGATTGATCCAAATTTGGGCTTTATTGCTAAGAATTTTAACGAAAAAATTAAGATTAAAAATAAAAACATTCAAAAAGATCCGGAACAAAAAATTAGACGCCCTTCTTGGTAATTAAATAACCCTAAATGCATCAAGTATAATGGCTCGTTTTAGTGAGATTTTTTCTACGTGCTCGACCAAATTCAATCCCCTGCAGACATTAAACAACTGGACCTGGATCAGTTACAATCTTTAGTAGAAGAAATACGTGAATTTTTAATTGAGAATATTCAAAAAACTGGTGGCCATCTAGCGCCTAATCTTGGCACGGTTGAATTAACCGTTGCTATGCATTATGTCTTTAACACTCCAGATGATAGCTTTGTATTCGATGTAGGTCATCAAGCCTATACGCATAAAATTCTTACCGGTCGAAAAAACAAAATGCATACACTGAGAAAAAAAGACGGTCTTAGTGGTTTTACCAAAATGAGTGAAAGTAAGCATGATTCCTTTGGTGCGGGACATTCATCTACCTCAATTAGTGCTGCACTTGGTATTGCCATTGGTAATCAAATTAATAAGATTGAGCATAAATCCATTGCAATCATCGGTGATGGCGCTCTCACCGGTGGCATGTCTTTTGAAGCATTAAATCATGCGGGAGATTCAGATGCTGACTTACTCATCATTCTTAATGATAATGACATGAGTATTTCTAAAAATGTCGGTGCCATGAATAAATATTTAACCAAACTCATCTCTGGCAAAGTGTACTCAACCATGAAGTCCAAATCTTTAGGATTTTTAGAAAAAATGCCATTGGTTCGTGAATTCGCTAAACGCTCTGAAGAGCACCTTAAAGGTATGGTTTTACCAAGTACTTTATTCGAAGAACTGGGCGTTGATTACTTTGGTCCAATTGATGGGCATGATCTACCCATGTTGGTTAAAACTTTACAAAATTTAAAACAATTAAAAATACCACGCCTATTGCACATTATTACTAAAAAAGGTTACGGTTTAGAAACAGCAGAAAACGATCCGTGTAAATTTCATGGTATCGCCCCTCCTTCGTCGGACACCTCTGGGTTGCCGAGTTATAGTGAAATTTTCGGTCAGTGGCTTTGTGACCGAGCAACGCATGACAAGGCACTCATGGCCATCACCCCTGCTATGTGCACCGGTTCTGGCATGGCTGCGTTTGAAGAGCAATTTCCTGAGCAATATTTTGACGTCGGTATTGCAGAACAACATGCCATTACCTTTGCAGGTGGTTTAGCCACTAAAGGCATGAAACCTGTGGTTGCTATTTATTCAACGTTTTTACAGCGAGGATATGACCAGCTTATTCATGACATCGCTCTACAAAATTTAAACATTGTTTTTGCCATTGACCGTGCAGGACTCGTGGGTAGTGACGGTGCAACCCATGCAGGTAGTTTCGATTTAAGCTTCTTAAGGTGCATTCCTAATTTAATCATCATGGCACCAAGTAGTGCAAGTGAAATGTATCGTATGCTTAATACAGCCTTTGAAACCAGTGGCCCAATCTGCGTACGCTACCCTAGAGGAAAATCTAACGAGTTCGAATGTGCGTCAAATGAAACTTTGACTATTGGTAAAGGTAATGTTGTTAAACAAGGTAAAAAAATTGCAATTCTATCTTTTGGAACAATGCTGGAACAATCACTCATTGCAGCAGAAAAGCTCAATGCCACGGTTGTTGACATGCGTTTTGTAAAACCATTGGACGAAGCATTAATTATCGAACTTGCCAGTTCACATAAACAATTCATATCTATTGAAGACAATGTTATTACTGGTGGAGCAGGTAGTGCGATTAGTGAGTTCTTACATCAAAAACAAATTAGCATGCCTTTGAGTATTTTAGGCCTGCCTGATCAATTTACCGAGCAAGGCTCTCAAGAGGAATTGTATGCATTATATGGCTTAAATGCCAAAGGTATTATCAACGCTGCTGATTCATGAAAAAATTATTAAAACGCTACAGCCCTAACCCAGAAGAACTAAAAAATCATAAACACTTAGGCTGGCTTTCAGAGCATTTACATGAGCGCAGTTTATGGAATTTTAATCGTCGATCAATTTCTAAAGCCTTTGCCGTTGGGTTGTTTTGCGCCTTTGTTCCCGTGCCTTTTCAGATGATACTGGCAGCGCCAGCTGCAGTCATTTTTTCAGCTAATTTACCCTTATCCGTTGCTTTGGTTTGGATCACCAATCCAATCACTATGCCGCCTATTTACTATGGCTGTTATAAATTAGGCGCATGGATATTAGGTGTTGAAATCCAACAAGACTTTATCATGTCACTGGATTATGTTTGGGAAACGTTTGGTGTAATTTGGCAGCCTTTTTTACTGGGCTGCTTGATTGTGTCTGCTGTTAGTGCCTTTACCGGCTATTGGGCCGTACAATCAATCTACCGATTCAGGGCTTACAAAAGAATGAACCGCCCTTAAGAGTCTTTTAATTGAGCGCGTATTTGAGCCTCTAATTGATCCACCAATTGTGCATTATCTAGCTTAGAGTGAGTCTTGCCATTGATGTAGAGTAAATTAGGGCTGCCGCCGGTCAAACCAACAGACACCTCTTTGGCTTCACCTGGGCCATTGACCACACAACCAATTACCGCCACATCAATTGGATCAGTAATGTCTTCAAGACGAGATTCCAATTCATTCACCACTGAAATAACATCAAACTTTTGTCGTGAACACGATGGGCAAGCAATCAAATTAATACCTTTTTTACGCAGGTGTAATGACTTTAGAATATCAAAACCCACCTTAACTTCATCAACGGGGTCAGAAGCCAATGACACACGAATGGTGTCACCTATTCCTTCCGAGAGCAGTAAACCTAAACCAATGGAAGACTTAACTGCACCCGCTCTAAACGAGCCCGCTTCAGTAATACCCAAATGCAGTGGATTGTCAATCTGTGAAGCCAGTTGCTTATAGGCAAACACGGTCATAAAGATTTCAGATGCCTTAAGAGAGATCTTAAAATTATCAAAGTTAAGTTTATCCAAAATATCAATGTGCCTAAAGGCTGACTCCACCATGGCCTCAGGTGTTGGCTCGGTGTATTTTTTCTGAAGGTCTTTTTCTAAAGAACCGGCATTCACACCAATTCGAATAGGAATACCGTGATCTTTAGCCGAAGCCACCACTTCGCGCACACGGTCCTCACGTCCAATATTGCCTGGATTAATACGTAAACAATCCGCCCCATATTCAGCCACTTTCAAAGCAATTTTATAATCAAAATGAATATCGGTAATAAGTGGGATATTGGCTCTCTTTTTGATCTCTTTAAAAGCTTCTGCTGCCTCCATCGTTGGCACTGAAACACGTACTAAATCAGCCCCTGCATCCGCAATTGACTGGATCTGATTAAGCGTTGCACCTACATCACAAGTGTCTGTGTTGGTCATGCTTTGTACTGATATGGGTGCATCGCCACCAATGGCAACATCGCCTACAAATATCTGTCTAGACTTTCTTCTTTTAATGCTGTGTACTGGCTTCATTTATTTTCTCGATTATAATTTTGAACAACCTCATCTAATTTTTCAAAATTATCAGTGATTGGAATAATGTATTCCTTCGAATCAACTTTCACAGGTAAAAATACAGTGCTTTGCTGTTCTTTTAAATCGTTTTCTGGCTTACTGATTATGATTAAAGTAGAGTCTTGTTTTTCAACTACTTTGTTATCATTCAAATACCAATAGGTAATAGAAACAGCAAACAGCATAAATAAAATCCACCATTTTAAAATTCCCTTACTTTTCTTTTTTTGAGGGTAATAATTAATGCCTTCTATCATTTTCAGTTCGCCTCGTTTTGTCTATTACTTTTCCTGCCAGTTGCCCGCAAGCGCCATCCACATCTTCACCACGAGTGCGTCTGGTCATTGTTCGAATTCCAGCTTGAAATAAAACATCTTGGAATTGCTTAATTGTAAACGCTTTTGAAGTTTTGTACTGAGTTTTTGGAAAGGGATTAAAAGGAATCAAGTTAACTTTAGCTGAGATTCCTTGCAATAATTTTGCTAATTTTTTAGCGTGCTCCACCGTGTCATTAACCCCATCTAGCATTACGTATTCAAATAAAATATGACGCTCTTGCGTGCCTGAAGTCAGGTAGTTTTTACAAGCGGCCATCAGCTCCTCAATAGGATATTTTTGATTGATTGGAACCAATTCATCCCTTAGCTCATCATCGGGTGCGTGCAACGAAATGGCCAAACTAACTGGGGTAGTCTGCGCCATGCGATACAAAGCTGGAACAACTCCAGAAGTCGATATAGTCACCTTGCGTCTAGACAAACCAAATGCTAAATCATCGAGCAGTAAATCACAGGCACTGTAAACCGATTTTTCATTAAGTAATGGCTCGCCCATGCCCATGAACACAACGTTGGAAATTTTCTTATTCTCATGACTTAAGTGCTCATTAGCAATGATGATTTGAGCAATGATTTCAGCCGTGGTTAAATTACGATTAAAACCCTGCATTCCTGTCGAACAAAAAGTGCAGGCTAAAGAGCAACCCACTTGGGAAGATATGCACAGCGTTCCTCGATCTTTCTCGGGGATGTAGACCATCTCAATATGATTATCAGAGCCTAAATCAATCAGCCATTTGATCAGCCCGTCTGAAGCAAAATTTTGACTGCTTATCTTAGGTAACTCCAATGTAGCAACCTGCAGTAATTTTTGCCTTAGTTCTTTACTCAGATTAAGCATTTGATTAAAATCAAATTCATGTTGGTGGTAAATCCATTTCATGAATTGCTTGGTGCGATAAGGCTTTTCTCCCAATTTAGAGAAAAAAGTATCCAGCTCAGATTGAGACAGACCAAATAAATTTTGTTTGTTTTGCATTAATAAAAAAAATAGCACAGGCTAGCCGTGCTATTTTTTAATATTTATTGGTAAAAATTAACGAGTTCTTGGACAAACGCCGTCTTTACCAAAAAAGTATTCAATTTCAATGGCAGCATTCTCAGCTGAATCAGAACCGTGCACAGCATTCTCATCCAATGAATTCGCAAAATCTGCACGAATAGTACCTGCATCAGCTTCTTTAGGGTTGGTTGCACCCATGATTTCACGATGCTTAGCGACTGCGTTGTCCCCTTCTAAAACCTGAACCATCACTGGGCCAGAAGTCATGAATTCAACCAAGTCATTGTAAAAAGGACGATCCTTATGAACAGCGTAAAAACCACCTGCTAAATCAGAATCTAAATGCAGCATCTTTGCAGCAACAATTTTAAAACCTGCACTCTCAAAACGAGAATAAATTTGGCCAATGACATTTTTTGCTACTGCATCTGGCTTAATAATTGATAAAGTACGTTCCATGGATATCTCCGCTAAATAATAAAGCGACTATTTTACCAAAATATGGGCAATAAAAAAGCACCCTAAGGTGCTTTTAACAAAAACCTTGTTAGTTCTGTTTAATTAACCGCTTCTTTTAAAGCTTTACCTGCTTTAAATGCTGCTACTTTAGAAGCTTTAATCTGAATAGTGGCACCAGTTTGTGGGTTACGACCTGTGCGAGCTGCGCGATCTCTAACCACAAAACTACCAAAACCTGTAATTTGCACACCGTCGCCTTTTGCCATAGCGCTAGTAATTGCACCTGTTGTTGCGTTAAGTGCACGACCTGCGTCTGCCTTTGAAAGGCCTGATGTTGATGCAATTGCATCGATTAATTCTGATTTGTTCATTTTTTCTCCCCTGAAAAGTAAGTAATTTTATTAAAACTAGATGTTAGAGATTAGCTATTAAGGAGGTAAGAGAATGAAAAAGTAACTATCATTGTTGCTAACCCCCAACATTTAGTACTCATAATTATAAGGGGAAATTCTTTGTAAAAAGAACAAAATGCAAAAAAAAAAAAAACGATCCTAAAAGCTCTGTGTAACGGCTTATCGACTGCTTTCCTTAAGCGCTCTTTGTTTATCTCTTTGCCAGTCTCTGGCCTTAATATCTTGGCGTTTATCGTGGGATTTTTTACCCTTGGCAACACCAATCTCTAACTTTACCTTACCCCTTGTCCAATATAATTTGAGTGGCACAACCGTCGCCCCTTTTTGATTAATTTTATCTTTAATTCGATTGATCTCTAATCGGTTAAGGAGTAATTTTCTAGTGCGCGTTGGATCGGCGTTAACGTGTGTTGATGCACTTTTAAGTGGTGAGACATGTGCACCGAATAAAAACAGTTCGTTATTTTTTAAAATAACATAGCTTTCTTTAATATGCACTTTATTATCACGCAAACTTTTCACTTCCCAACCTTCTAAACTTAAGCCAGCTTCCAAGGTTTGTTCGATAAAATAGTCGTGTCTTGCTTTTTTATTAAGCGCGATCGTATTTGAACTTGTTTTTGATTTTTTAGATTTTTTACTCATGCATCATATTTCTAAAAGTGCCATTGTGCCTTATTCAACTGAACAAATGTACCAATTGGTTAATCAAGTGGACGACTATCCAAACTTCCTTAACTGGTGCTCAAACGCCTCTATTTTAAAGCAAACTGACGACCAAATTACAGCCTCGGTCAAGATTAATAAAGGCGCGTTTAACCAAAGCTTTACCACTATTAACACACTAACGCCCAATCAAAGAATTGATATGCAGCTCAAAGACGGACCCTTTAAACATTTAAGCGGTGCTTGGATCTTTACTCATCTGAATGACAATGCTTGTAAAGTTGCTCTTGAACTTGAATTTAACTTCTCTTCAAAATTATTGGATATAGCCATATCCCCTATTTTTACCTCAATTGCCAATTCTCAGCTTGATGCCTTTGTCTCTCGCGCTAAACAAATTTATAAATAATGATTGTTCTGTTTAATAAGCCGTTTGGGGTATTGTGTCAATTTAGTGGCGAAGGCAAAACGCTGTCGGATTATATTGACATTAAAAACATCTATCCGGCAGGACGACTCGATAAAGATTCAGAAGGATTAATAGTGCTAACGGATGATGGAAAATTACAACACCAAATCTCTCACCCAAAATTTGATAAAGAGAAAACCTATGTCGTGCAAGTTGAGGGCAGTATAACGGATAATGCCATTACTCAACTTTGCAGGGGTGTCGCGCTTAAAGATGGGATGACCAAACCAGCCAAGGCAAAAATTATCACTAAACCCAGTTGGGTTTGGGACAGAATCCCGCCGATTCGAAAAAGACAAAATATTCCTACCTCATGGATAGAGTTGAGCATTACTGAGGGTAAAAATCGGCAAGTCAGGCGTATGAGTGCACACGTAGGGTTTCCAACCTTGAGACTTATTCGCACTGAAATTGGCTCGTGGAGCCTGAAGCGGCTTCCACTTGGAAAATATGAATGCATTTAAACTGGCGCACAATGCGCTAATGAGTCGCTCTATTGATGAGAAAATCACCCTCACTAATGAACTGCAGCAACTAAAAGAAACTCACCAGCTTAATTACCAATCACAACACTCAACTCAATCCATTCAAGATCCGGGACGACCGCAAAAACCCGATTTGGTTCGGTTTCAATCCGTACCTAAACGAGATGGATCGGATACTGGGTTAATTAAAACCATTCATGCTATTTGTCACATTGAATTTAACGCTATCAATTTAGCATTGGATGCAGTGTACCGATTCCACGACATGCCGGATAAATTTTATCAAGATTGGATACAAGTGGCTTTTGAAGAAGCCAAACATTTCACTTTAATTAATAACTACCTATCTAACTTAGGTTATCACTACGGAGATTTTGATGCCCACGATGGTCTATGGACCATGACTCATGACACTGATTATGACGTATTGGCCAGAATGGCGTTAGTGCCCAGAGTGTTAGAGGCCAGAGGTTTGGACGTTACCCCAAACATACAAAAAAAATTTCAACGCTCGAAATTTAAAAACATGGTGGAAATTTTAGATGTAATTTTTACCGATGAAATAGGACATGTAAAAATTGGCAATCATTGGTTTCATTATCTTTGCCAACAAAGAGGTTTGGACTCTATGCAAACCTTTGATCGACTCGTCAAAAAACACATTGGTGAAAAACTGCGTGGACCTTTTAACATCGAAGCACGAAAATTAGCAGATTTTTCAAACCAAGAACTTAAATATCTACAAGCTCTGTAGTATTATTTTAATCCACTCAGCCAAGTGTCAATTGTTTTAACCAGCACTTGAGAACTGCCATTTTCCTTGTAGTAATGATCTGCACCTTTAATGACCATCTGCGCATTCTTGGCATTAGCAGAAACATCCATCAAATCTTGCCTAGACTCTGAAAGTCGAACCACTCCTGGAAAATCATTCTCACCAAACACGTCCAACACTGGTGTCAACATCTTATCAAGTGGAAAAGGTTTGATCAATTTTTGCTTGTGGGATCCCCGGGTACCGAGCTCGAATTCGCCCTATAGTGAGTCGTATTACAATTCACTGGCCGTCGTTTTACA
>ENA-OWMU01000008-OWMU01000008.1-marine-metagenome-genome-assembly--contig:-NODE-8-length-35893-cov-11.983918_pt1 | contig 35893 bp, 37 predicted proteins | sample MGYA00248940_ERZ651137 | MGnify/ENA primary metagenome ERZ651137 (study PRJEB26858, sample SAMN05422230) | marine metagenome | place: Canada:British Columbia, Canada | study: EMG produced TPA metagenomics...
TTACGCCAAGCTATTTAGGTGAGACTATAGAATACTCAAGCTTGCATGCCTGCAGGTCGACTCTAGAGGATCCCACAGACCCAGGCTTCTGTTTATCTCAGTATATGTTTATTTGATCTCTTCGGCACCCCCGAATACGACCCCGAGGCTCACGGAACTGATGTGACCGTAAAGTCGTATCCTAACGTTCCCAACACGGATTGGTTGGAGGTCTACTATGATGCGAAGGGGTTACCAAACGGAGCAGTGACCAATCCTATATCAGGTCTAGGAGGTACGACCATTAACGGAACGGCGACGAATGTCACCGTATCCGATGGAGCTTTTGTGTTTGATGGAAATGGGGATTACATTGAAACGACATTGGGCTCACACATTTCTGGTGATTGGACTAATACAGTAAGTTTTTGGATTGTGTGGAATGCCATACCCACTTCTGGTGCACAGACACCTTTTATGATTGGACAACCGAACACTTCAACAAATGGTATCGGCGTAGATTTTAACGCCAACGGAAACATGTTTTACTTTACTACATCTGGAGATGTAGTAACGATCAATAATGTATTCGATCTCATCACGCCTGGTAAATGGATTCATTTTACGTTTATACACACACCCAGTAAAAAGTATGTTTATTGGGATGGAAAACAGGTAGGTATTTGGACATCGGGTGGAGCTGCAACATTACCAACAAGTCCTACACTTTCTATAGGAAGACGGGGAAGTTCTCCTACGAATTACACTAATGCTAAAATGGCCAATTTCCGCCTCTTCAACCGGGCCCTGACCTCCGACGAGATCTACCAACTCTATGCCTACCAGAAGGAAGACTTTGGGCATAGTACCAACAACATGACCCTCAAGGCGGGGCGTTTGGGGATTGGGACTTCGGAGCCTCGGGCGGCTTTGGATGTGCGAGGGGATGTAAAGTTTTCGGGCATGCCAAATATGACGGAATCTATATTTTTTTATATAGATGGTAATGCGGGGGATAACTATCCCAATTACCAAAACACACATGCATTTTACCAAAATAAATTTATCCCCCCAGGTATAGGATCATACGGTGTAGACCAGCAATGGTACACTACTAGTCAGTATACGTCGACAACTAACGATCTATTCAAATCACATTTCGATACCATGGTGTACTGGTTGAAAAATGCTCCTATCGGTCACGTACACAAGCTCAATTGGGTGACGAACAACAACAGTTGTCACGGAACCACATTTGGGCAGAAAAATAATGGTACACAAATACGTTTATGGGGTTATTTTCCAGCATATAATACTGGATATAACTATGGACACAATAAACTATGGAATGATGCACTCATATTTAACATGAGTTCAGCTACCGAACTTGTAATTTTCTACGATGGATACACAATTTCCAATTAAAATTTCCTCCAAAGTGCAACCCACTTTGCAAGAACCGTTCAATTTTTCCCAAAAATTTTAACCTCCCCCAATAGTAGATATGTCTACCAACGGGCAATTGGTTTTCACGGATGTAGACAAAATTACGTTTAAGGGGGTCGGTAATGCCTCGAACGCCGTGATCGATACACTAACAGGAAAGATCGGTGTGGGGGTAGATTCCCCAGACGCGAATCTTCATGTCTTAGGTAATTCATACGTGAGCACAAACCTCGAACTCGGTGGAACGCTCATCATGGGAACGGTCAACGTGGAAGCGCAGCACTCTCTCGAGGCTGTGACGGCTACGGGGAATACGACGCCTTTAACCATAGAGTTTACGAATCCTACGACGGGGATTGTAGCGACGGGGAATGTGGAGGTGGGTGGTGAGTTGACGGTGGGTGGAACAGGTGCTCTAACCGTTCCAGCTGGTACGACGGGAGACAGACCGGCTACAGCCGTGAACGGAATGATCAGGTATAACTCAACAACTCAGTTGATGGAAGCGTACTCGGCGGGGGTGTGGGGTGCGTTGGGTGCAGGTGGAGGTGGAGGTGGAGGCCCCACGATCACGGGTATTTCACCTGTGAGTGTTCTCCGTGCGGATACGGCAACCCAGGTATTCACGGCGACGGGTACGGGTATTGTCAGTGGATCGACGGTACAATTAGAAGGTGTCGATGGAACTTTGTATAGTGTTTTAAACGTGACACCGAACGCCGCTGAGACACAAGTAACCTTTAAAATGGGGGGTGAGGCGGTTGAGTTTCCACCTAGTGCGATGAGCACAAATACTTCTATCACGGGGTACGTGGCGAGTGCCTCGTATAACACGGGGAACGCGTATAGGGCCTTTAATGATGTTATTGGCGCGCTGTCGAGCTGGGCCATGGACGAGAATAACGCCCTCGTAGGCTATTCTACCGTCGGTCCAGGCTACTTACCGGGACTTGATGCTCCAGTAACTCAAACATTCGACGGAACATCACACCGTGGGCATTGGTTACAGTTACAAATACCCAGCCCAGTTAAACTAACTCGCGCTGTAATAGGCTGTACGGTAGCGAGTCGCCAGTATGGGCTATTTGTTATATTAGGAAGCAACGACAATACGAATTGGACATTACTTCATGCTGGGACGGCGACGACTCTGTCCACAGATGTCACGACACTATCAGCGGGGTCGACAGAAACATTCTCTTATTTCAGAGTGGTAATAAAGTCAAAGGGGAGCGGCCAGGCCGATCACAGACTTGGATTCGATAATATACAATTTTTTAGTAGATCGGGATTTTGGGATCTCGCCCAACAACCCTATAAAGTTAGGATTAACAGTACATCGAGTCTGAATGCGACCAGTACTACCAAGATTGGGTTTCCGGTTACATGGACTACCGCGACTGGTGAGAACCTGGACTTTGATACTACTGTGTCCGCGACTGAAACACTCTTAGGTACAGATGGTGCTGGTGGTACGAATAGGACGTTCTCTATATCACCCCTGTCTGCTGTTCAAGCCTTACCATCAGGCCTCACCCTTACAGGGACTACAGGTGCTATAACAGGTCAAATTGCGGCCGCGGGTACAACGAGTGTAACATTCCGATTGACTGATAATGCCTCTGGACTGTTCACAGATAGAGCAATCAATATCGTGGGTTCGACCCCTCCACCTGAACTCTACTCCTTTACCACACATACGTTCACGGACGCTGGGCAGACGGGACGAACCGGTCCAACGATCACACAGGCTAGAAACACGTACAACGTTACTTGGGATACGAATACGAATTTTTTTAACGTGACTGCAGGAATCCAGCTCTGGACCGTACCCAAAACAGGGACGTATGAATTTGAATTAGGTGGATCTAGAGGGGGGGTGCGTACCAACGGGACTGGCACGAATGTCCCTGGTTATGGTGCATTGATTGAAGGTGCGCGCCTGAATCTGGTGAAGGATGATAAACTTAAAATACTCGTAGGTCAACTACCCGACCCTTACGTCGCCTCTAATGGACCTGGAGGTGGTGGTGGAACTTTTGTTACTACGGACGCAGCGACTCCCGTACCATATTTAGTCGCCGGTGGTGGTGGAGGAGCTCATGACGGCTCTCAGCCAAATTTCCCGCAGACAAATAATTATGGTACTGCCTCAAATCGTGGTCCAACCACAGTAGCGACCGGACGCTCCGCCGCGGGTGGTGGAGGGGGGTCCTTTAATGGACAGGGCACGCTGGCGAATTTCGGAAGATCTTTTATAAATGGCGGCTTAGGTGGTGATTTTGATGTAGACGGAGGTTTTGGTGGAGGTGGTGGAGCGAAGAATACCAATTCATATATTGGAGGGGGGGGTGGATATTCAGGTGGAGATGAATTAACAAATGGGGGGATTGCATTCTTGTCTGGGACCGACTACGGTGGAGGAGGTTCATATGAGAACTCGTCATACGTTACGGGTGCAACTCTCACGACCGGAGGAAATAACGGTAAAATCTCTGGGGACCGAGGTTATGTTAAAATTACGTTTATATCATAATAAAAAAAAGGTGTATTTATATAATGGATGGTGTTACGCATGAACTTACGCTAGAGGAAATTGCTGCTCAAAAAGTCATAGAAGATCGCAAATCTGATGCTAGGAAGAAACTCCGTTCAGAACGGGATACACTTATCAATGCCACGGATAAGTACGCTTTTATGGATTACCCTATAAATCAAGAGACCCGTAAAAAATGGAATTACTATCGGCAACACCTCCGCGATCTCCCGGCTATGTCTTCACCCGATCTAGACGCTGACGGAAATCTCACTGGTGTTGAGTGGCCGACCCCTCCTCAATAAACAATTTTCCTCCAAAGTGCCTCCCACTTTGTAAGAAAAAGATCCCGTATCAAAGTGAAACCCGTTGGGTTTCTCGCCCTTTAAAAAAACCTCCCCAAATAGTAGATATGTCCACCAGCGGTCATCTTAAGTTTCAGGGAACGAATAGGGCAACGTTCGTCGGTACGACTTCGAATATCATGTTCGACACGACCTCTACGAGTCTAGGGATCGGGGTCACGGGAACAGACCACCCGAGTTCAAATTTATATATCACTGGAAACGCATACGTCTCTAGTAATATCGCCGTCGGTGGTGTATTAACCATGGGTACCGTAAACGTGGTTGCACGCCATGATCTCGAGGCTGTGACGGCTACGGGAAATATCACACCTTTAACCGTGGAGTTTACGAATCCTACGACTTCTTTGGTTGCCAGTGGGAATGTTGTAGTTACCGGAAATGTTACCGCGGATTACTTTGTAGGCGACGGGAGTAATATAACTGGTATTTCCTCAACACTTCAAGCGATAACAGATTCTGGACCTGGTGCAAATGTGACGTCTAATACCATTCAGTTTTCTAATGCGATTACGAGTCTTACCGCGACTTCAAATATTACTGTAAGCGGTGTCGTCGGAACTTCTGGAACAGGTGCTCTAACCGTTCCGAGTGGTACGACAGCGGAACAGCCTACCGGGGTTGCAGGTATGATTAGGTATAATACGACGACAAGTAAAGTTGAATATCACACTGGAACAAATTGGATCGGTATAGGGCAGTTTTCCGCAACGGGAGGTATCCTTGATGTAACATCGGCAGTATATAAAATTCATAAATTCGAAAGTTCTGGAACATTTCAAGCGTATAGTGCGGGGACTGTAGACATTTTAGTAGTCGGTGGCGGTGGAGCCGGTGGAGGAGGAAGACATGCAGGTGGGGGAGGGGCCGGTGCCGTCATACACGCTATAAGTGCTAGTATTACACCGGGTGCCTATATTATAACCATAGGCGCTGGTGGAAGTGGTGCAGCTGGGAGTACGATTCCGGGTAATGCCACTAATACTACCATAGTAAAAGACGGGATAACTTTATATTCCGCGTTAAGAGGAGGATCTGGGGGTACACACCCAAACCCCGGTAATATTAAATATGAATACGGGCAAGATGGAGGGTGTGGCGGTGGTGCGGGTCACTCTACAACACAAACCACCACCGGTTACGCACGCCTGGGTCTAGGTTTAAGTGCCACCCCCGCTTTCGGTGGAAATGGTGGTGCCGGTATCAATCGATCTGCTACTGGTGCCGGTGGAGGGGCAGGTGCAAACGGTGGAACGGGGACTGGTGCAGAATCTGCTATTACTGGTAATGGTGGTGATGGAGGTATAGGGTACCAAAGTGATATCACGGGAACTTCGTATTATTGGGCAGGTGGTGGAGGTGGTAGTGGATCTCCCTATAATTACCGAAACAGTTCATCATGTACATGGCGGGGTGGGGACGGTGGAAACGGTGGAGGGGGTGGGGGTGCCGTAGGTGTAACCACGAGTGCAAGCGGTGCTAGAGGGGGTAATGGTGGAGCGGGGTATAATGCTGGTAGTGCGGGAGTCAAAACCACAGTCACTAATGCCTGTCACGGTGGAGCGGGTGGTAACAATACGGGTGGAGGCGGTGGCGGGGCGGGTGGATGGTCCAATGAAGGAAATGGTAACGGTGGTAACGGTGGAACGGGGATTGTGGTCATACGTTATTTAAAATAATCGGCGTATATATAAATATGCCTTATTACGCTGAAATCAATTCTTCGAATGAGGTTTTGCGAGTAATCGCAGTTCATACGAAGATATGGTGTGAATATCATTTAGGTGGTGAATGGGTAAGAACATATTACAATAAGGAAGGTAAAAACTATGCCGGAATAGGATCGACGTACCACCCAGACAAGGATAACTTTTTTCCACCTCAGCCTTATCCTTCATGGACCCTCGACGATACATGTACCTGGCAACCTCCAATCCCATACCCTTCGGACGATAAATCGTACACGTGGAACGAAGAAACCCAATCATGGGATGAGAACGATCTCCTCACGTAATACATAGGGTAGAGTAATCTCCTGTTTCGATCTTTGTTGACCCTGGTACATGTATTGCGAACTCGGGTCATCGTAGCTTTTCTTAAACACGACCGCTCGGTCGTTATAATATTTTCCATCTTCGGATTTGTAAATGTATGAACACCTCGTACACTTATCATCTACAAAATCTGTTTCGGTTATGGGGGCAACGGGTTTCCTGTCTACGAGATTAGCAGTTGTTTTCAGGATAGATTTTATCGCAACTGGATTATTCCCCAGGGTTTGTTGAAGATTCTTGATGAAGTCTATGATCAAAGGACCTAGGTTCGTTTGGTCGAGACCTAAAAGGCCTAGCTCGGTTTCAGAGTGTTTTATGATACCTTCAATCCACTCGGTCATTATGTATGTATAACGTCATTCTTTTAAATCTCTCCAAATAGTAGATATGTCGTATTACGTGACGAATGAGAACTCAGTTCTTAACATCAATAATGCGCACCTCAAAGTTTCGGGAAACATCCAGACGGACGTCATGAAACTCGGTGCGATCGAGTTCGCGCCTCCAGCGTCCGATGTCGCGGGAACAGTCAACTTCACGAATGTCACGACAGGTGTGACTACCTCGTCTAACCTTAACGTAGGTGGGACTTTAATGCTTGGATCAGTGGAATTGGTCACCGCCACGGCTGCACTCGAACAAACCGTAAACCTTGGAAATGTGACGTCTAATACCGTTCAGTTTACGAATGCGACGACGGGGATTGTGGCGACGGGGAACGTAGAAGCCTCTAAATTCATAGGGGATGGAAGTTTACTCACAGGTATCACGACGATTGAGTCCAATGTTGATCTCATCAGGAATACTAATAATACGGCGTTCATTAATTTAAATTCGAATGTTGTTGTAGAGTTTCCTCGGTCTAAGAAGCTTATTAAGTATCCGAAGGTGGCTTTAACCCAAAACGCTTTGAATAATGGGTATACTGTGACCTCGAGTACACAAGAAAGTTCTAGTCGTGCAGCCTGGAAAGTTTTTAATAATGCGTATGCAGAGTCCGATGGGTGGCGTGGAACGGGTACGTATAGTACATCCGATGGTTCATTTACCGGAACCTGGGTTGATTTTTCAAGCGGATCACAAACCATCTCTACACCTGATCGGGGTGATTGGCTTCAAATAATACTTCCGGAAAAAATACGATTAGAAGCTATTAGACTTCAACCTAGGTATTCACCGACAACGGGTGGTACCGGTCTGCCGAGCTATGGTAGGTCAGAATTTATAAGAAATGGAGCTATATGGGGTTCCAACGATGGGTCGTCGTGGGATAAGGTGTATACAATTAATTCTGGCTCGAGCACATCCTCAAGTTCCGTCCCTGCATCGGATACGTCTATGGAAACTTTTCATGGTATAAATTCCACAACCGCTTATAACTATTTTGTATTAGTAATTACCGATACCAGTGGTACAGCCTCCGGCGGCCTCGCATCGTTCAGTGAATGGGAACTCTTCGGCACCCCCGAATACGACCCCGAGGCGCACGGGACTGATGTGGTGGTCAAGTCCGTCCCCAACGTTCCCAACACGGATTGGTTAGACATTTACATCGATGGACAAGATTACTCAACCATGCCGAGTGGCGCCGGTTCAGTTCTCGATAAGAGTACAAATAATCGACATGGAACACCGTCCAATGTAACTTTCAATTCTACCTGGAAAGCTTTTGAGATAGAAAGTGCGTCTACTAGTAACATAACCGTGCCGTTTAATTCAACTGGTGGTGCATACGTACACACGATAGCTTTATGGTTTTGGATGGATACGACAGCTGGAGGTAATAGGTGTATATTTACCATACGGGGGAGTGAATCGACTGGTAGACAAATCGCACTTATAATTAACCAAGATGCTGCGAGTGTAGGTTTCAAATACGATTTTTACGGTGCTAATGTAAATTACTATGACCCATCTGTTGTCGCGAATAAATGGATGCACGTAGCTCTTACGTATTCCGGGGGTAATAATTCGGTCACTAGTAAAGAAATATTTTTAAATGGAGTAAGATTAGGGGTCGCGGCGCAAAATTCAAATCCTTTAAATTTAACGGGAACGGAAAATTTACTCATCGGCGGTAATTTAAATAGTGGTAATGCTTCGTTTGAAGGGATGGTCGCGAATTTCAGAATGTTTAATAGAGTTCTTTCCAAAGATGAGATCTACCAGCTCTATGCCTACCAGAAGGAGGACTTTGGACACGGGGACTTGTCCATGACCCTAAAGGCGGGGCGTTTGGGGATTGGGACTTCAGAGCCTCGAGCGGCTTTGGATGTGCGAGGAACCTTGAACCATGGGATACCAAATGTATATTCTCAAAGTCTTGCTGGTATTGGATCAATATCTGCGTCGACTGAAGAAGCTGGATACGCACCATTAGGTAATGATATGTACGTATTATGGGGAAATCTCCCACTTGCACATAACGCTGGGACGGGTTCATACAGTTGGACATGGTATTTCCCGAATGATTTCAAAATATCGGTATTATCAGCCGTAGGAACGTTAAGGGATTGTGGTTATGGATATTCATACGATAGATCTGGCTTAGGTATAAACGGATATTATACAAACAGAATTGCTGGTCATACAAAAAATAATACGATAGGTGCTTTCACACAAACCATTCATTTTATCGTAGTAGGTAAAAGATTGTAAATAATTTTATTCAGGTATATAAATGTTTACTTGTGATACATCTATACAGGAAAAGGAAGATGGTTCCGCCACGGCTACGATAAACTTATGTCCTCGTGCATTACGTATCTTGAAATATAGAAACGGTGTTCCGAAAGAAGTGTTTGACGTCATTTCTAAACAGATTGAATCAGATGCGAATGCTATCGTACAAATCGCCATAAATTCATCTTTAGCCACGTCTTCAGAATTACCATCAACAAACAAACAAGAAATACTCGATTATGAACTTACCCGTAACGACTAATTATATTTCCTCCAAAGTGCAACCCACTTTGCAAGAACCGTTCAATTTTTCCCAAAAATTTTAACCTCCCCAAATAGTAGATACGATGCCCATCGCTACACCCCAAGGCACGCTCGATTTCAAAAGCGTCGATAAGGTGACCTTCGTCGGGGCTTCATCAAATACGGTAATCGACACAACCACAGGAAGCCTCGGTGTCGGTGTGGGTGTCGGTGGACCGACATCTAATTTACATGTGGTGGGGCATACCCGCCTCGAAGGTGACATTAACATGCTCCACACCTCAAACACAGCCTCAATCAAACTCAATTCTAACGTCGTCGCAGAGTTTCCTAGGTCAAAGAAACTTATTAAGTATCCGAGGGTGGCTATGACTGCTAACGATAATTCGGGTACGAGCGGGTACGTGGCCGATCAGACGAATACAGCGTCACACGGAAACGCAGATGCATATGCATACCGATTATTTGACAATACATCGGGAGCTTATCAATCTGGTTCAGCTTATTCTAGCGGAAATCCCACGGCATCTGCTCCAACGACAACAGCGAGTGATGGAAGTACACACCAAGGTGTCGCAATTACGTTGGATCTCGTCACAAAAATTAGACTTGATCATGTCGTAATTACGTCACATTCAAATTATGGAAGAACACCAGTTGACGGGACTTTTCTAGGGTCGCATAATTCTAGTACATGGGATGTTATCGGTACTTTCACGGGTTTATCTACTTTCGCAGACAACCAAAAACATACCATCACTATTACAAATTCTTCACAAAAGTTAGCGTATCGCTATATACGATTTGTAGTTACAAAAACTCATACTTCACCGGTATTTAACGCAGGTTCTTTGTTAGAATTTAGAGAACTTGAATACTTCGGCATCCCCGAATATGACCCCGAGGCCCACGGAACTGATGTGACCGTAAAGTCATACCCCAATGTTCCCAACACGGATTGGTTGGAGGTCTACTATGATGCGAAAAATTACACGAGTGGAGTGGTTCAGGATGAGACGGCGAATGGTAGGGATGGTGTTTTATATGGAGACACATCATTAACCAGTGCAGATGGAATACACAAGTTTGATTTTGACGGAAACGGAGATTACATAAAGACTACGTTAACTGGGTTTACCGGAACGACCGTAACCTTTTCCGCGTGGGTATTCATGGATTCCGTTGCCGCGGGACGTGCTAACACTATCATGGGTTTAGGTAATTGGGGATCTACCGGATCAGCGGCATGGATTGCGGTAGGTACTAATGGTGTTCTCGAAACTGGGAGTATAAGTATTGGTAGTTGTGCTAGCTCCGTTCAAGCGAGTACATTAACAAAACAATGGTTGCATATTACAGGAATAGTAAGTTCGGGAGATTTTAGATTATACCAAGATGGTCAACTGATTAAATCGACGAATACTACCGGGACTATTAATTACGGAACCAACCCCGTTTTATATTTAGCTACAAGAGCAAATTCGAGTGGTAGCCCAGAATCTACGCGGTATTTTGATTGTAAAATCGCGAACGCTCGCCTCTTCAACCGGGCCCTGACCTCCGACGAGATCTACCAACTCTACGCCTACCAGAAGGAAGACTTTGGACACAGTACCAATAATATGACCCTCAAGGCTGGGCGTTTAGGAATTGGGACTTCGGAGCCTATGGCGGCTTTGGACGTGAGGGGGGATATACACGCGGTAGGATCCGTCAATCCTGTCATAGGTATGTGGAAGCAAACTATCAATTCCACTACATTGGCGACGACAATACTGACCAATATAGGCTCGTGTATGTCAACAAAGAATGCCGACGGGTATGGTGGGGCCTTCGCACAGATCGGACTATCGGGACAGGCTGGTATTTTCATCGCGCCATATGATGGTATATACCAGTTTCAAGCTTTCCTGATAGCACAAAGTACCGGTTCAAATTGTCTATTAGTATTTAACGCGAACGGTCCAAGTGTAGATAATAACACCTGGAACAGTAAAAATTTGATAAATTCGTATAACGAGCTTTTTGAATTACGAGGTGCCGTTGACTTAGAAGAACCTATAACATTTGCAACTTTACTAAACATGTCAAAGGGTGATTATGTAGACATACAAAATCATAGTTCAGGTTATTTAGGCCTTAATGATTTGAGATGTAGCGCCTTTTTACTTCATAGATTCAGTTAAATAAAAAATTTCCTCCAAAGTGTGACCCACTTTGCAAGAACCCAAGTTCCAAGTGCGAAGCACTTGTCCCGTATCAAACAGACGAAACCCTTCGGGTTTCCCCCAGTTTAAAAAAACCTCCCTCAATAGTAGATATGTCGCTGGAACAGACGATAGGAAACCTCGAGATTCGCTATGCGAACGTGGTCACATTCGTGGGTTCATCGAATACCATGGTCGATACGACCACAGGACGGATCCAGACGAAAGGCATCCAGCATAATTCTAACGTGATCACGGACGTTTCGGGTCCGCACGGACGGGTCGCACCGACCTTAAAAAAGTACCCGGAGATTGCTTTTGGTGCATCTAAATTGGATAGGAACGACACGACCAACACATACGTACAAGCGGGGTATACGGTGATGGCGAGTAGCTATGCCGCTGCTCAAGAACCCTATAGGGCGTTTGATTATAGTGGAGCTGGTGGTGGGTCGGTAACTTGGACAACCGCATCTATAACAAATCTTTACGGAAATGGAAGCGGTTTATATGGAACGGTTCGAACATCTAATCTGGGTTTAGATACTGGTGGAACGGCTACACCGCAAGGAGGTACGCGTGAAAATGGTGAATGGATTACTTTACAAATACCAAATAAAATCACGTTATCATCCATAACAATTTCGAGAGTTGATAGCGATACCACGGCCGGTCCAAAAGATTTTCAATTATATGGATCAAACGATGGGACAACTTGGGTTCAGATTTTGTCCGAGACCGGTGCAGATCCATCTACCACAGGTACTTCATATACCCCAACATCAACCCCCGTAGCCTATACATATTTCGGTTTAGTCGTAACACGGACGATTAGTCGTACGGATTACATGACTATTAATGATTTGATATTTTACGGTACCGAAGAGAATCCACCCGCTGGCGATCATTCGGTCGATACGACCTTTAAATCCCGGTTCAATAACCCACAATTGACGGGTGTCCAAGTCCTCGTCGATGGGGCGACGGGGGTAGGGACGAACCAAATTTCGGGTGGTCCCGACCCTTCGGGGAACCAAGTGACTATGACCTCACCTAATAAATATTGGACCCTTAACGGAACTCTCACGTCTAACCTTGCAGTAGAGGCGAATACCTTCTTGGAGGGTGACCAACCCCACACGGTTTCCGTATGGTTTAATTCTTCTAATTTAGAAGCGAACGTTTCCAATACGTGTGTTTTTTCGATCGCCTCGGAAGAAAAGTTAAACTCGCAAAACTTGGACCTCCAATCGAACACGTGGCACAACCTGACCTATGCGTACCAGGGTGAAGGTGGGTCCAAGGTGACCTACCTCGATGGCCGGAAGGTGGTCGAAGACCAAGTCGAAGATACCTTCGGGGAATATCCACCCTTCGCCATGACTGGGTACTCACAGGATGGGTATGTGGTGAGTTCGAGTGGTGGGCAGGGTGTAATCGGGTCCGCTGGGTATGGTGCAACTAAAGCTGTATGGCGCATGTTTATGGATGGAAGTACGGGTGATAATGTGGATGAGTGGGTATCCGCATACGAGCTAGACGCGGGAGGTACCGGTCCACCGTATAATACTGGATCGGGTGATACGGCGTATACGTATGGTACGGGTCGAAATAATAGTATAGGAAGTGTGCGCGGCGAATGGGTAAAAATAGAATACCCAAAGAAAATAGTAGTAAGTTCAATTGATATAACATCTGACCATACCTGGCCGTCAGAGTCTCCGAGACGGTATACAGTTTTAGGTTCGGACGATGATCTTAATTGGACAGTCATACGTAATGTTCAATCCGGAGATGGTAATAATAGATCTCTCGCGGCTTCTACGGCACCTTCCGCGGGTCTCGTTATGAATGGTTTAGTAAATGCGAGTAGGGGATATACGTACATAGGAATTGTCATAACACAATTACAAAATTACAATCATTACGCGCGTATTCCTAGAATGCGTATTTACGGCCACCGCGAGAATGACCTGGTCCGCCTTCCCGACCCCACGAATGTGTTGAAGTATCCACACTTTGCGATGACTGGTCTGGCTCGGAGGGGGTATATGGCGACGGCGAGTAGTTTGTTTAATGATGGAAGTACTAGCGATTATCAGGTATGGAAACCTTTTGATGGCAGTATTTCAAATAATGTTGGCGCTTGGCTTTCCGATAATGGCCCAGTTACATATTCTACATCACCCCCTTATAATGCTGCCACTGTAACAGGAAATTCATTATCCGGAATAACTGGTGGTGTTGGTTCTAGAGATGGTGCCTGGTTGAAACTTGAACTCCCGCATAAAATAAAGCTGAGTGAAGCTCGCTTATATGGGCGCAATGCTGCAAATACCGAGAGAATAGATGCGGGGTACATTTATGGAAGTAATGATGATACGAATTGGACACAAATAGGAGAAATTTCTGCTAGTGGTATATCCAGTGGGAATCTTTCTACATACACGGATACCGTCCCCTTAGTCATATCAAGTACAGATACGACGAATTCTTATAAATATTTTATCGTTCAACCAACTTCTTTAACACATGCGAATGGGTATGCTGGTATTGGGCAGATGGAGTACTACGGCACAGGTGTCGACAGCGTCCCCATCCAAATCGGTGGTGGGAACATCGATAAGATCGCCAACTTTAGGGTGTACGACAAGTTTGTGGGGGAGGACCAAGCCCTCGAGATTTGGAATGCCCAAAAGGAGGAGTTCGGGCGCGCGAAACCGCAGATGGTTCTTCAACAAGGAAAATTGGGGATAGGCACGGATGCACCCCAAGGATCCTTGAGTGTGGCGGATGAACCCCACGTTCCGGAAGAGTTTCCTCCCGGGGCTATGACTGATAATAATACACATTTTGCGGGACATGGGACGTTTAAGGCGACTTCTGAATGGACTAGAGATTCAGCTTATGAACCTTTTGCGGTGTTCAATAAATATACACACGATACAAACGTCACTGGATCACAAGATCGCATGTGGTGGTCTAGTATTAACGCGTTTACTGGTAACCCGGGTGTATTTAACGGTGACGCTACTAAAAATATAGGTGGATACACGGGTGTTGGACTTAAAATTGAGATGCCTTACAGTATACTATGTAATCGTATTGATCTGTATCCTAGAAATCCGTACGGATATCCACAATATACACAAAATCCACGTGCATTTAAATTTATAGCGAGTAAGGATAATGAATTTTGGGATTTATTACACGAAGAAACAAATTTCGTGGACAGAGGGGGTACAGCTCACCCATTTCATATCACCACTACACAGTATTATAAATATTTCGCGATCGTCGTAACAGGTGTTGGCGATGCTACACTTGTATCGATCGTAGATTTACAATTCTTCGGCACCCGTGAGCAGGGTCAATCCGTCCTCCACGATGGCCAACTGACCCTCACAAAATCGTTGTACTGTCCCGGTGTACCCGTACAAATAGTTTCTAAGGTTTATAAAAAACAGGCATCGTACAGTGCAACTAATTCTGATAGAAACATAAAAGAGTTAGATATATCAATAAAACCTAAATTTGCAAACTCTAGAATTCTTTTACATTGGATGATAAACGGTGAAGTACACCAAGACGTTGTTATACGCGTCGCTAGGGATGGTTCGTATATAATACACGGGTACAACGAAACACAAGGAACAAATCAGTGGAGTGGTATAGCGTCTGGAGCGTACGACCAGAACGAAGATTCTACACCGAGTAATTTTTGTATAGATACGTACGATGAACCAGGTGGTACGAACACATATAACTATCAAATATATATAGGATCATCTTCAACGGGTAATTATCCGGCTTATATAAATCGAACGTACGTCAGCTCCGGGGATAATTACAGGGAGGCGTTAATATGTTTTATGAGTGCTACGGAAATTGCTCAGTGAAATTTTATTTGGATATATTAAATGTCGGACGTGACACATGCGTTAGTTAGTTTATATCCGAATTGTGAATGGAGTATAGAAGATGGTATGTATGAAAAATTAACATGGACCGATACAAATACTTCCAAACCAACCCTCGAAGAATTAACAGCTAAACAAGAAGAACTCACAGCGGCGCAACCCCTAAAAGATCTTCGTAAAGAGCGTGACGTGTTACTCATCAAAACGGATAAGTACGCCCTTCCTGATTGGCCACACGAATCCCTCGATAAACAGAGAGAATGGCTCGAGTACCGCCAAGCCCTTCGCGAGCTTCCCACGGTGACCGAAGATCCAGCGAACCCTGTTTGGCCCACTGTTCCAACTGCATAGGACTTGCCCCACACCTAATAACACGTAAATCATTTCTTACGTTATATTAGATGTCTATCAATAATTTGAATACGTACCTGAATATTAAAGACTCCCACCTTCGGGTGGTTTCGGGAAACGTGTACGCACAGGCGATGAATATTGGTGGAATAAATATAGAGACCGCCCACGGTCTCCAGAGTGTTTCCAATACGGGGAACGTTACCTCGAATACCCTCCAATTTTCTAACGCGATAACGGGTTTCGTGACGACCGCGAACGCTCAGATCGGCCGGGATCTCATAGTGTCCGGAAATGCAACGGTTTCGACCGATTTAACGGTGAGCGCGAATGCTACGGTGGCGGATACACTCACAATTTCCGAACATTTAATAGCATCGAAAGAAGCGACCGTGACGGGTAATTTACACGTCACCACGATTCGATCGGACTCCAACGTGGTCGCCGAATACACGGGACCCCACGATCGACCCCTGCGGGAGTATCCCGAAATCACTATGACCGCTGCGACCACCGGGGGGTATACTGTTGGTGCGAGTAGTACACTTACAGGTAAAGACTCTTGGGAAGTATTCGGTGGCGCAGATTATTGGCGTTCACTAGATGCATATTCTACATCTGATCCGTATGATTATACAGGTGTTGAGGACATTACTGATACAAATGGAACTCTTCACGAAGGTGAATGGCTTAAACTTGAAGTTCCCAATAAGATAAATATTTCCCGGGTTACGTTTTCATTCCATAGTACCGGAAATTTTCAACCGACTAGTTATGTGATTTTGGGAAGTAATAATGACACGTCGTGGACATTGATTCACACAAACGAAAACGTATCACCAGGTCTTTCACCATCATATCTATCAGAAGATAATTTCACAACCGTCGGATATTTTAAATATATAAAATTATTAGTAAAAAATCTAAATGGGTCGTCACAAAGTGTAATCATTCGTGAACTCGCCTACTACGGCCACGAAGAAGGCAGTGGCTCCCTAGACACCACCCTAAAGTCCGTGTATAACGTGCCGGCGACCACGGGGACCCAGTTGGAGGTCTACTATGATGCGAAGGATCTCACGGCTATGCCGGCCACTGTGACCGACCTAGCGGGTGGTGACCAAAATGGGGCCGTCACGGGAGCGACTTTGGATGAGACTGGTGGTATTGAATCGTTCAATTTTGATGGGAACGATTATATATCTACGACAGTTACCGGATTAACTGGGTCTTCTGTTACTATGTCTATATGGGTGAATGTAAATTCTATAGATACGTCGCGTATAAATAGTATTGTAGGTCTGGGAACCTATGATACTGGAACTGCTGGAAGTAGTACATGGATAGCGATTGATGGTTCTCAGCGTTTCTATACCGGGTTAGTAGGTTCTAGTCAGACAGTTGAAAATACAAGTGCGTTCACTAACAACTGGGTACATTTAACGGTAATAGCGGGAACGACTGAATTATCGTTATACCAGGATGGACTTCTAATAGGTAAAGTAAACGGTGGAACGTTTAATCTCGGTTCAAACCCCGTACTATATTTAGGTACGAGGTCCGATGGATCTGGGAATCCTGAATCGACCCGTCATTTCAATGGTTCCATCGCGAACTTCCGTCTCTACTCCAAGGCCCTGAACGCCGACCAAGTGAAGGAACTCTACGACTACCAAAAGGATTACTTTTTGGGGTCCAAGTCCCAAGTGACCCTGTACAAGGGACACTTGGGCGTGGGGGTCACCGAACCCTCGGGCCAATTGGAACTCGCGGGAGATGAGCGGATTCAAGAGTATCCTCCTAGAGATTTAGGTGGTTTCGAAACTATGATAGAAGGAGAGGGTACGTATAAAGTTTCAAGTTCCAGTGATGTTAAAAACCCTGACTTGGGAGACGGGACGACATCGGGGACGACAACGGATCATCCAGCTATAGCATTTACGGCTAATGGTACATTTTTTAGAGGTGTAGTCAACAAATACGATGTCACTTCCGTACCAGCCCCATACATTGGTACACATTTCACAAACGGTATAGGTGGTGACTTTATACAAATTGAATTACCACATAAAATTTACTTAAAAAGTATCAATATAACCACTCGAACTAATTTATCTATTTATTACGATAGAGGACCTCATACCGGCTCTATTTTTGGGTCTAATGATGGAGGTACTACATGGAGTCAGGTAGCTTCTTGGACCGGATTAAACTGGACACTTGGAGAACACAAACCTATACAAATTAACTCAAATACGTTATATTCAACGTATCGTCTAGTTGCGTCTGAATTACAAAATACCGTAGCAGCTGGTGCATCTCGTTTAAATATAGATCGATGGCGTCTTTTCGGCACCCCCGGCCCCACGACCCTCGATAAGGGTTCGCTGACTCTAGGAAGGTCCCTCGATGTTCCCCGCATTTCGCGGTACGACGTGGATACGGAAACCCCGAGACCCGAGAAGTTGGTGGTGGATTTCGATACCACCGTCAATTCCTCACCCACAGATATCTCGGGGCGGGGGAATCATGGGGTGTTTAAGGGAAATGCCGTCTACTCCGCAGCGGATAAGGCGTTTAAATTTGATGGGGGTGGTTCCACTTATATATATAAATCGGGTGCTTCTGGATTCCCAAGTGGAAATGCAATTTATAGCATAGTTGGATGGGTAAATATTGAACCATCCATAAGTGTAACCTCTTCGTTGTTAACTTTTGGGAGTCAATGGGGGGTGTCGACTATAGGAACTTTATCTATCAACACATCGTACGGTTTCCAAGGTAGCATTGGTGGTGATGCTGTGAAGAGTCCAGATGGGGTTCTCACACCGAATACATGGCACCACCTCGCGGCCGTGAAGATAACGTCATCCGGAGTGTGTACCGTTGACACATATGATTTATATTTAGATGGTGTCTTGATTACAAATAAAACCTACTCTGGTTCTAATCGAACACAAAATATCGGAACCGGTACCAAATACTTAGCAGTTGGTGGTGGATTTACTGGTGCGGCGTCTGACGCGTGTAAGGGGCTTATTTCAAACCCCAAACTCTACTCAGTCGCCCTCGAACCCTCGGAGGTCCGCAAACTCTACAACTTGGGCCGAACCGGGCGGTCCATGGTCATCAGCGACACGGCCGTCGGGATCGGGAAAGTCCCTGAAGCCCAATTGGATGTGAGGGGGAACTTAAGAGTCGGTGGAACGATACAGGTTCCTTTAATAATAACACACCGGTACATTACAGCCGATACGACTGTGACAAACTCCAATTACATACCTTTCTCCGGTATAATTTACGAAAACCCAACTGGTTTGTATAACGGAAATTATTTCGTGTGTCCTATAAAAGGTATATACGAATGTGTGGCAAATCTACTGATAGATAATGGAGGTAGTTATGACGGAAATCATACATGGCTCGTGAATGGTTCAGAAACGAGTCCTACTACTAGAGGATATGCGACGCAGGCAAATGGAAATAGACACAAAACGGGAACGTCTCATTATTACTTAGAGCTTAACTCTGGTGATGCCATAGGATTGGGGGGTGTGAGCACTATAGTATGGTACGGTTCTCCCTCTCATCGTCATTCTCATATGTCTATACGATTAATCACACCCACATAATATTATTTTCATATAGTAGAATGTCTGCTACCAATCTGGCCAGCCAAGCGATGAGAAGTTTGGTAGGTCATGATTTTCAGCATATGATAGCAAACACGGATTACGATAAATTTATAGTAGTCGGTGCAGAAAAACCCTCAAAAGAGGCGTTCGAGGCGAAATTCCAAGAACTCATCGATGCTCAACCCCTCAAGGAACTCCGAGAAGAACGCAACAAGCGCCTCGCCGATGTGGATTGGGTTTTCTCAGAAGATTATTCGATTGAGGATGACTCGTACCAACAATGGCTCACGTACCGCAAAGCCTTACGCGACCTTCCTTCAGCGACGGAAGATCCGGAAAATCCCGTTTGGCCATCAAGACCCCCCGTGCCCACGGGTACTACCGATAATAAGGAATTGGTTATACGAGGTATACGAATAGAAAATATGCAATTACGGCAAAAACTTACTTTATGTCAAAATAAAGTTACACACCTTAGTCAACTTTTAACTTCCGTAATAGGACGTATCGAAACACTCGAACGACCCGCTTAAAAAAATGAAGACCTTTATACGTAAGTATGAATGCAATCGATGCATGTGGCCTACTAGGGTCTGTCGTCATAGTTATCATGTTTATACCCGAGATCAATCACGTATATAAATATAAAGATGCGAAAGCTATTAACTATACATTTTTACACTTAAACTTAACGGCGAGTATCCTATCTCTCATTTATTCGTTTTATTACGATATTATTCCGATGACGATCACGAACGTCGCGGCGACTCTTTTCTCGCTACTCATGTACTACTTCAAATGGGTATTCGAGCTTAAAGAATTAAACCAAGTAAATGATATACCCGCTCCTATAGTGTAGTTGGTCAACACAGGGGACTTTGAATCCCCTACCCCAGGTTCGAGTCCTGGTGGGAGCTCACACCCTCTCTTAGCTCAGTCGGTAGAGCTGTGGACTGTAGTTCCAATGGTCACTAGTTCGATTCTAGTAGAGAGGACCCATTCCTCTGTAGCTCAGTTGGTAGAGCGACAGGCTGTTAACCTGTAGGTCGTCGGTTCAAACCCGGCCGGAGGAGACCCACACCTTTTACATGCGAAACCCGGATGTAAAAGATGTTTGCTAATTATAGATGACTGATACGAATCACCACGTACTCACAGGAAAGGTTGATATTACCAGTAATTTACTGGTAGGCTCTTCCCACCTGTTTGTCGATACCAATAATAACCGTGTAGGACTCGTCACCACAAACCCCGACGCAGGTTTACACGTAAACAGTAACGCCTACGTAAACACGGATTTACGTGTAGGATCGCAAATCGAAATAAACGCGACAGCTGGACATATAAAAGCGGGATCGTTTGAAGGTGATGGCTCTTTATTAGAGAATACACCACCCGGACCCGCTGCAACGATAGACGGTGTATCAGCGACGACTGGACCCGAGGGAACGAATGCATCTGCAACGAATTCAGGTACAAGTTCCGCCGCTGTATTTGATTTTGTAATTCCGAGAGGTGATACAGGCCCAACTGGCCCAACTGGTCTAACGGGTTCGACTGGTCCAACGGGTCCAACCGGCCCAACGGGTGGAACGGGTTTAACCGGTGTTCAAGGTCCTACCGGTCCAACGGGTCTTACGGGTGATACCGGTCCAACGGGTCCCCCGGGTCCAACGGGTTTAACCGGTGTTCAAGGTCCTATCGGAAATACAGGTATTGACGGTCCTACCGGTCCAAATGGACCCCCGGGGCTTACCGGTGTTACTGGTTCTCCGGGACCCTCCGGTCCCCCAGGTCCCCCGGGTCCAGCATCGACCGTCCCCGGCCCCCCGGGTGCGGCTTCAACTGTTGCCGGTCCCCCGGGAACCAACTATTTCACGTTAAGTGGATCAAATATTTATAGGTCTACGGGGAATGTGGGTATAGGGACAACGAGTCCGGGTGCTACCCTAGATGTGGCCGCACAGCATGGCTCAATATCGTTACCTATGGTTCATTTTAGAGCTAATCGTGACAGTGCTTCAAATGGCGACGGAAATGTTCTTAAACTTGAAAACTCTGGTAATCGTAGTGATGTTGAACTACTGGAATGTGTGAGTAGTGGAAACACCAGATTTGTTGTAAAAGCAAATGGAAACGTGGGAATCGGAATATCAAGTCCGGGTCATAAATTAGATGTGAATGGAGATATCAACGTTTCTGGAAAGATAAACATTGGTGGTGATTATGCTGTTGTAAACGGATACATGGCTTCACGCACCCTCACTCTGGGGAGTGTATCTTCGAACTACGGTGGTGGTAATGGCTGGAGTTCGAATACGGCTGCGTTAATGTTCGAGTGTTCGGATAACACCGAAATTGCTGTTCACGATAGTGGCCAACGAATTGCGAGTTTGATACAATTTCAAGGTGGCGCTACAAATCGTATAAATATCGGTAGGGACATGGGATGGGGGGTGACTCCTCTCCACGCGAAAAGTACTATATATTGTGTAGGTTCTCTAAACGTTACAACAACAAATGGTAATTCTGCTACAGGATATGGTATTAATATGACATCTAATGCTAATCACCGATACACATGGGCACCTGGTACCGACAATTGGTTACGACTGTATGGGAATGGTCAATCTGGAAATACTCACGGAACGTATAGATCCGTGGCCGTGGGTAATTTCTGGTCCGCGGGGTATACACGATTTTCAAGTGATGATCGCGTCAAACATTTTGAAGAACAAGTTCCAGCCCTCGATCTTATACGACAACTAAAACCTTATAAATACAAAAAAACCAGTAAAATCTATACAGAAGACTATACAGGTGAAATAGGGGAAGAAGGTAAAGACTGGGAGTGGGAAATAGGTCTTATCGCACAAGATATCGAGAAAATCCCGTATTTAGAATTCGCGGTGAGTAAACCCGAAGATAGTCCAGAGGATAAGTACGGTTTGAATTACACACAATTTATAGGTGTGTGTATTCAAGGGATTAAAAAATTAGACGAAGATCTTCAAACCACAAAAGCAGAACTCCAATCCGAAAAGAATAAAGTCGCGACGATGGAACTATTAGTCGCATCCCTCGTCAAACGTGTCGGGGATCTCGAAAATAACGTAGAAACATTAGGTAAATTATTAGAAGAAGAACGAAATAAATTTCAGGTTTACGTTATACAATATTCGTATAAGATGATGCAAACTTTTAAACATGAGATGGAGGAGCACATGACTCGCGCATGCGTGCGCATCAGCAACATGATCACGCCTAAATATGACGAGTGAAACTCTACACTTTCGACTGACTGAACTCGAAAAGCGTATCAATTAAAGAAAAAGCGCTTTCGTAAAGTACAAAATGTCTTGCATCGCCACTCTCAGGCCCGTCATTACCACCCCCATCCAATCCAAGAACAGGGTTAAGTCTCGTAAGGTTCGCACTGTAGTGCGGGCGACCAACGGGGGGTCTCGTTTCACAAAGATCGATCGCCCCAACGATTTTCTAGCGGTCGCGGAGCGTGTTAATGGTCGCGCGGCCATGATTGGTTTCACCTCCGCGCTGGTCGATGAAGTCATGACCGGTAACCCTATCAGCGCACAGTTCCACGATAATATCGGACTCTCCATCGCCGTCGCATCCCTGGTTTTCCTCGGTACGGCCGCGAACCCAGAGGATGAGGGATACGTCCAGGGACCATGGAAGCCCGAGACCGAACTCGTGAACGGTCGACTCGCGATGATCGGAATTCTATCACTTCTACTCACCGAGTCTCTTCACCCACAGGTCCCCTTATTTTAATGCTTAAAAAAATAAAACCGTAGTATAATATAAAACATGTCAGGTGGAATTGCACAATTAGTGGCAATTGGAGCCCAGGATGCTCATATCGTTGGCAAACCCGAAGTTTCATTTTTCCGTTCTACATACAAACGTCATACAAATTTTTCTCAGACCGTCGAGAAGCAGGTTATCCAGGGTAACCCCGTCGCGAACGGTATGTCGACTGTCCGTTTCGAGCGCAAGGGAGACCTTCTCGGGTATGTCTACCTGTCTCCCCGCAGTGGAACTGCTTCTTATTCTCCCGCCGAGTGGGTTAACCGTATCGCCAAGGTGGAATGGTTAGTCGGTGGTCAAGTTATTGACACTCAAGAGAGTCATTTCTCTCAGTACATTGCACCAACCGTTTTCGCGCAAAACACGTCCAAGTCCAAGAGTGGTCACGGTGAGGCCGCTAAGAGTCGATTTTACCCCCTTAGATTTTCGTTCTGTGAGAGTGTGCAATCGGCTTTACCGCTCGTATCTCTTCAATTCCACGATGTTGAGCTTAGGATTACTTGGGGAGCAGATCTTACTGGTTCGTGGGAATGCTACGCCAATTTTATCTACCTCGACACTGATGAGCGTGCCGCTCTCGCGAACACTCCCCAAAACATGCTCATTACACAGACTCAGAAATCTATCGCATCTAGTTCAACCGTACAGGAAATTAATATGAATCACCCAGTGAAGTATTTAGCTTCTTATCACCCAACTTTACTCAGTATTGCAAATGATAATTCGAAGGTTAAGCTTCAGATCAACGGTACTGATGTTACGGATTTCAAATATACAGATCCCCATTACACGGCGATTAGCGAGTATTACCATACCCCTTCTTCCAAGCCTCTACAGGTTGTCACTACGACGACGACCTCTTCCGCGGCCCCTGTTATCAGCGCTCTCGGCGATGTTCAGTCTGCGATTAACGGCTTAACGTATACATCTACCACAACCGTAGCCGCCGACGGTGATTCTAAGAAACTTTTCATCTACCCTTTCTGCCTAGAAACCGGTAAGCTTCAGCCGACCGGCAGTCTAAATTTCAGTCGTCTTGATAGTGCTCGCCTTTTAACAGAGGGTGGCGCTGGTTTCGACGCCGACATTTATGGAGTAAATCTCAATATTTTACGCATAGAAAATGGAATGGGAGGGTTGATGTATAGCAACTAAATGAACACGTAGTATTTTCCCAATAAGTATTAAATGTGGGGACTCTTATTTCTCGTATTTTTCGTTTTTATGATCACCTACAATCCTAAATCCGGAACACTTAATAAATATATCCCAGTAGAAAGTGCAAAAAGTAAAAATGGCCATTATCAGGAAATACAATTTGGTCAACAGGGATACAATTACCCAACTACCAATAGATCCAATATGGGCGTAATTGTATCTACTTAAAAACAAAATGACTGTAATAATTACAGCATGTTTACATTCGATCGCGAGACTGCACTCCTCGTAACAGTAGCCGTCTGTGTGATTGCATCTATTTATATGTATCGCGAACTCAGGCGATCTAAAGACGATATCACCCAAATTAAGGACGTCCTCGATCGTGCTGCCGAGGAGGATGAGATGTATACGGAACAGGAAGAGAGTGAGATGCACGCCCCGTCGGTGAATGTAGATGACGCCGGTCAGGGTGCAAACACTAGTTTTGACCCACAGAATCAACCCATGATGAGCATGGGAACTATGCCTATGCCCACACCTGGACAACTTTCGCCTCAATAATCTTATCAGGGGATTATAGAAGCTAATGAGCAATGAAAAAACATAAAGCTATAGCTATTCCCGTAACGTTTGCTGGTGATACACCCCGTTTTCTCACGGTGAGAGACAAAAGATTCAAAGAGTGGATTTTTGTAACTGGGGGTTGTAGACGTCGCGAAATTTATTGTCCTATAAGATGTGCATTACGTGAATTAGAGGAAGAGACTAGAGGTGTTGTATCCTTGAAAAGTGGAGAATATACAAGTTATTCATTCACAGTAAGAGAAAGTCCTACTGTGGAGCTAGAGTACACTGTATTTATATTATTTGTCGATTATTCAAAAACCGAGCAATTAGAACTTATACGTAGATTTAATGAAGAAAAATATAAAATGCAAACTAAGAAAATACACATGAAAAGAACGTACGACGAGAATGATTTTATGAGTTTTGATACGTTACATGAGTTTAACGCGAGAAGGTGTTGGGAACGAATTGTGGAAAATGTGGTTAACAATCCAGAATTTTACACTTGCGTGACTTCTCTTAACAGAAAAACCTTCACTATAAAATAATGAAGTCGAAGAACTATATCCTTCAGCAAATTAAAGAAATATTAATCGATAAGAAATCATATAGCGAAGAGAGGGCTGATCAGTATATAGAAGGTATTAAAAATAAAACAGTGTACGAACTTTTAGTGGAGAAAAAGGAACTTAGTATACAGGAAGACGAATATAGAGACGTGTCGTGCAGGACTTCAATCTGGCACGAAGAAGAGTATTAAAAGAAAACCCCTATATAAATGTAAGTATGTTTAGATCTAAGTGTCTAAAAGATGGATTCACCTTTAAAGAGGGCTCCAATCTATCACATGTGCTCATGGACGGCGGACTTAACAGCCGTCTATCTGTTCCTTTTGATAGATTGAATCATTTTTATTCAATATACATTGAATGTGTAAAGGCTGGTGAACGTGTATGTCTCGTCGAACAGAAGACGGATACGTTTAACTTTTTTGTTGATCTCGATTATAAAGATGTAGAAGATATACCATTCGAACGTCTCGAGGAGTATACTCGTACGATTTGTGATCGCGTTACACATTTCGGTGGGAAGGATGTTCTTATATCCGTGGCCGAACCAAAATCGTGTGGTGAGGGTATGATTAAATATGGTATTCATATGAATTGGCCCAAATTCGTTGTTGACCATGGATCGGCTATGGCTTTACATTCTCATATCGTATCGTCATTGAACATAATGTTCCCAGGTAAACCTTGGAAGGATATAGTAGATACGGCTGTATACGGCGGAGGGAGACGAACTTCTAAGGGTAGTGGTTTCCGAATGCCATGGGCCCATAAGTACGTCAAGCGCGAATATCACGGAGTGTATAAACCCGTACTCATGTATACACATGGAAATGGGGGCCTTACCCGTATTCATGATAAATGTCCGAGTGTTGATATCATGCACATGTCCACACTTCGCACACAAGTAACTGACCATGTTATAATTGAAGGATCAAAACGTGAGGAAGGTGGATTTTCTCTTCGGGAAATTAAAAACGTTTACTCGGATGAGAAAATTATTTTTCAAATCGAATCTTTTATTCAAAAAAATTTAGAGGGACAGGGGAATTCTAAAATTACAAAAGTATTCCAAGATAAAAATACCTTTTTAGTAGGAACGAACTCTCGATACTGTGAAAATCTTCGACGAGAACACATGTCTAACCATGTGTGGTTTAGAATAGAGGGAAGAACCATCGCCCAACGTTGTTTTTGTACGTGCCCTACAATGAGAGGTAGAAGATTTGGGTATTGCAAAGATTTCTATGGACGAAAGCACGAGTTACCAGATAAGATATTTAACGAGATATACAAGGGTGGATATAAGCCACCGTTTGTAGAAACACCCAATAATATATGCATACCGTGTCCAGAAGTAAAGAAGGAAGACCCCATCGAGAGTGTAAATTTACTGAAGGGTTTCGTGATCAAACATATTATACCGTCAGGTATGGATATAGTTATTAAAAGCGTGACAAAAAAATCTAAATATAAGACTATCGTTAATACCGATTATAAGTGTAATACATGTAATAAAACCAGTACATCGTTTAATATCGTGAAAAATCGAATTGGACAAGATTGTCTATGTAAAAAGCGTGAACATATTCTTACAGATAAAATACTCAGAGTATTATAGGATGTATGTTATTATATTGATTGGTATATTTGCATATATGATATCCAAGATTACATTTATATACAGTGATTTAGATATCGTACACGAAATAATTAAAGAGACTCATAAGTATTCGGGTATAAACGAAACACATTATAAAGCATTTTTAGCTAATATAGGTCTCGCTAAAGAATATAAGGCGCATGTAGATCAGTCACAGACATTTTTACATAACGCCTTAGTACATTTAAACGAAATTCCGATGTTTCTAGAGAATTCAGAACAGGAACACGCAGATGAGATCACTAAAATATCAAATAGGTTAGGAATAGAATTTGAAAGAGTTTTAATGAATGAAGCTATTCATCGTAAGCTTAAATTTATACCTAAATACATTTAAAAAGAATAACGGTACTTGTATCAAATGACTGCAGACGTAGGCCGTTCGCATGTAACTCTACGTACACGTTCAGGACGAATTTCTAAAAAACCCGTTCGTCTAGAACCCACGGAAGACGTGTGCGAAGACGATTATTCAGATGATGATTATGATACAGACTCTGATAACAAATCCGACGAAGATTTATGTGAAACTGAGACTGATACAGAAGATGAAATATCCGACAGTGAAGCAGATGACAATGGTAATTTAAAGGGGTTCATAGTCGACGACGACGATAATAGTGATGAGGAATATGAAGCTTAAAAAAATGAAAAACTAGTATATATATGGAAACTGAAATTGGGAAGCCCATAGAATATAATCCGGTAGATATTTTAGATGAGAAAGATATGGATATGGAACAGGACCGTGAACCCGAACAATCGACGGATCCATATTATTACCCTCCTCAGCCTCAATACATTCTTCCTCCACCGGTACCCGACATGCAAAAATCACCGGATGTATTTGCATCTTTAGATAAAGTCGCATATATAGTAATCTTCGTAGCTTTTATATTAGGTTTTTTTATGGGAAAAACCCTCCAGCCAGTTATTCTTAGAACTGGATGAGAATGGAATGAAATCTTGTATAGGTTTTTCTTTATCTTTTAAAATGGCGTCCGACCTGTCGGTAATTACTGGTCTTACTAGATTATCAGTAATTACTGCCGAAGCCAAACCAACCTTTTCATCTAAAGCGTCTATATCCGTTAACATGAAATTAGATGATGTACTCATATTCGTATCTAAGAAACTTACATCTACATCTTCATTTTTAGATTTATTCATAGCCTGTTTCCTCAAAGCTAACTTAACACGTTCTACGTTATCGACTGGTAATATTTCACGGGACATCGTATTATTAAAAGGGTACATTTTTTTAATAGTACGAGATGAATGATTTTGATTTTTATTTAATTACTTTGAAGTTACTTCTTCACCTTCCTCTACGGTATCGTCTTCACCCTTGACCTCGGCGTTAACTGATTCATCTTCTTCGGGAATAGAGACTCCCGCTTCCCTTTTCTTACGACGTACCTCGATCTCTTCCGATACAATTTTATCGGCTTCCTTAACGAGTTCTTCCATGGGTGTATCAGGTTTCTGGCTCTTCAGGCGTTCCAATACTTCCGAAGGATGACTGATAGGAGCTTCATCGGGTTTGTTATAGAACTTAGAATTCTCGTCACCTGGCTTAAAATATGTAGAATCTTTACTTTCCTTTAGATCGGATTTACGTTCACTGAACATTCTCGCGGCCTGAGCCTGGTTATCTTTATAACCAGTCATGAGTTCCTCGAGTTTCTCATTTGTGTAATGTGCATCCTCAATACTCGAGGGGTCAGGTGGGATAAGAAGCCATTGATACATGTCTACGACATAAATATCAAATGAAGCATCCTCCTTTTGAAGACGCTTAGCATGCGTTGAAGCTTCATCGCGCGTGTTAAACGCACCCCTAATTTTAATTCCAAACTTGTCATTTTTTTGGGGAGCTTCGGGTCCTACGACTGATAAAAGTGCATAAAGCTGACCAGGTACAGTTGTGTAATCACGTTCAAGCGACATTATATCAGAATATCGTATCTAAACTTTAAGCTTCGTTTTTATGACTTAAGTTGAATCGTTTAATATTTTAAACATATATAAATCATGGAAGAGTTGCGTCGTTTGCACAACGATGCGAAAAGAACCCTAATCGAAAGTGTTGCGAAAACTGGATATAGCATTTTAGATGTTGGGTGTGGTTTTGGCGGAGATCTTCAAAAATGGGCTAAGATGAAAGTAAACATCAACATGTGTGAACCAAATGAAGAAGCGTTAGAAGAGGCAAAACGTCGAGCTAAAAATATGAAAATTCGAGTTAATTTCTACCACGGAGATATACACGCATGTCCAAACAGGAAGTACGATATCATATGTTACAATTTTGCTCTTCATTATATATTCAAAACACGGGAGATATTTACATCGACTTTACGGGAAATACGTAAACGATTAAAACCCGGTGGTTTGTTTATCGGAATAATACCAGATTCAGAAAAGGTAATTTTCAAAACGCCGTACATGGACGACCGCGGTAATTTTTTTAAAATGGAAAAAACGAGTAACGGTGATTTTGGGGAAAAATTATTTGTGCACCTCGTGGATACACCTTATTATGCGTCTGGACCAAAGTCTGAGCCAATCGCGCATAAGGATATATTGATAACACGGTTAGAAAATACCGGATTCGCGATGAATTCTTGGGACGGTTTATCAGGAAATCCAATTTCCGAACTATACAGTAAATTTATATTTACATATAGTAAGCATGGTGATATTATTGATTTTGCTAGTAGTTAATATTTACATATATACCATAACAAGGGCTGACCCGATTCTATTAGAGGTGAAAGAGAAGTATAAACGTCTCAGGGAAGAATTGAAGTCGACGGGTGATAAAAAGTTTACAATGTTACACAATGAAATACCTATAGTTGCTTACCGCCAGATGAATGCGAACTTGTTGGGGGTTGGGTATAATTCAAATAAGGGTCAGGAAATAGGTATATGCCTAGATGGTACAGCAAATGAAGTATTCCACATTTTGTTACACGAACTTGCACACTGCACAGTGAAAGTTTATAAACATAACAAGGAGTTCTGGGACAATTATAATACGCTGAAAAACATGTCCATATCAATTGGTATATACGAGGCTATACCCAGAAGAACCCCATTCTGTGGTAGAAAGATTTCAGATTCTTAATAATAATATCAACCTATATAAATGTCGGATACAGGTTTAAGACAACCAGACTTTTTACCAGGATTAAACATATTAAGATGGAGCCACACTGTCGGGGGATCCCTTATTTTATGGATAGGTTTGATGATCGGGGCTTTCATGACCCGTCACCCGAAACTTTCATACGAGATCAATATATTTATTACTACAGCCGTATTACCTTTCATGATATATTTACTTGCAAATAAGACCATAGTCGTAAGTGGAAAAGCGTGGGTAGTCTTTTTAGCTCTCGCGGTTTCTGCAGGTGTCGTATATGGTCTCAGTGAGATACCATTTTTCAAGAATTTGAAACGGTCGTTCAAGGAAGATAAGATGAATATAAAGAAGGCATGGCCAGCACTGTTAGCTATGTGCTTGTCATGGATCCTAGTATTTGGGATCTTCCATAAGGGTGTTGGATTAATTGATTTTAGTCTTCCATATGAAACAATTTAAAAGTATTTTCGGGCGATAAAAAAAGCGACACCCGCAACCGCGCCCGTGGACGCCAAGCCTACAAGACTACGATTACCCTGAGCATTTAAAAACCTGGGAACCGTATTCGCGAGCTTTTCTTGAACCGGTTTGCTTACGGCGAGCCCCGTAGCAAATATAACGACGATAGCGTTAAGTTGTTCATCGGTAAGATCGAATGGGTTTTTCTTCTTCTGCTCGGGTTCCTTCTTAGGGACGAGACCCTGCTGATGAGAAGACATGGGCATCATGACCTGCTGCTGCGCCATTTGTACTGCACGGGGGTCGACGCCCATTAGAGGGGGTTCGAAAGAATTTTCTTGGGGTTGCCCCATGATATCGGAAATAGGAGTAGAGTCCATATCGTCTTTATAGTTGTGTATATTTTTTTCAGTCTCTTCGGACACAAAGGAAGTAGATCGAGTGTGCATATCCAGTGGAACCATTCCATCATTTGAATCTGATAGGTTGAGAGTTGCTATATCACTACTCATATATATAGTAATTTCATTTTTAACATTCTCTTTTTTATGCACGTACTGGTGAATAAAAAAGAAAATACCGTGTTCCTAACGGGGCTCGAACCCGTGACCTTCGCGTTATAAGCACGACGCTCTAACCAACTGAGCTATAAGAACTGTGCATTTTGATTATATTACTAATCATTCGGTATAACGGTGGGCTTTCCCACATATTACTTACGCTTCCAATCTTTAAATGCATAAAGAAGTGAGGAGTAGTATATTAAATGACGAACGTCGATACACAATCGGAAGAGTATTATGAAGACTTTCTCGATCGACATCTTAGAACCGTGGAATCGCAATTGCAAAGGCAACATAATCCAGACGCACTCCGTGAGGATATAAATAAAATGGTTACCGAGATTCACACGGCTTTAGGCTCTGGGCATAGTGAACGTGTGTATCATAACGCCTTTGAGGTAAGTCTTCGCGAACTAAACATTCCTTACGAATCGGAACGACATGTTCCTATTTATTATAAGCATCATGTCGTGGGTACGGCGCGTGCTGATATTATCGTGCGCAGAAGTACGGTTCTCGAACTTAAAACGGTTAAAAGTCTTAATGATATCATGATCGCACAAGCTAAAAAGTATTTAACACAACTTAACCTGACGTCCGCCTACCTGATTAACTTTCCACCGGGTGAAGGGTCTGCGCCCCAGATTGAGGAAGTTACACTGTCGGAATAAATTCCCATTGGAGATCTCTACAAATCGCTTTCCAGATAACATCCTGTTGATGCAGTTTCTCTTTAGATTTGAGGAGAGGAAAGTATTGGAGGTATTGATCTTCGGATAATAGTTCGCAGAATTTAAAAAGAACGTATGAATAACTCAAAAAGTTTTTTCGCTCAGTCGGACAATTGTTATCGAATGGTTTCTGGATATCTCGAAACATCATTCGTAACTGTTCCTCGAGTTGTTGAGGCATTTTAGGCGCCCGGATACCACTTAATATATTAGTTATAAACGGTACATGCTCGTAAAACTTATTCAACTTGAGTTTTTTAAGTAATGAACGGACTTTTGCGTGTGTAATCTCGTTCACCGATTTAATCTTAATTTTCTTAAACTCGTTTCGTAACTGTTCAACAACTTCGGGTGGAATGGTCGTCATTTCCTGTGCCTGGAATTGACTTAGCCATTCGTTAAAGTGATTATCCCGTTTATACGAATAATTAATAATTTTTTCAGAAGTTTCTTGTTCTTCTTTGTATGTGAGTTCTTCGCTTATTAAATGGTCTAATACCATTCCACAAGAATCACATACCAAGTCACTTGAATCACGAAAATGAAATACGTTACTATCCGGGCAGTTTGGGCATATATCTCTCATTGTTCTCTCAAGTGGTCGATCTAATGTCTTCCTTTCAACGTCTATGAGATAGTCTGTGTATATATCTTTTTTTTGCATACCAGACGTCTCTTTACAATTAAATATATTATCGGTAGTGACTTCTCCAGTTGTTTCGTCTGTATATTGACGAACGTATGGAATACACCTTGATATATAATCGGCCATTTCAGTCTCGTATAAACTTTTATTCGTGGGATCGTTTTCTATTTTATCCATCCATTCACATATACGATTGTTATACCTACTTAAAAAGTTACCTTCCATTTACGTTAATGAAAGTACTGCACAAGTTTTTAATTAACGTAATCTATAGTTTAAAAAAGGTGATGCAATTATTTTTCTCTAAACGTGATTATTCTATCGTTGACACGTATATTGAATACTTTGTCGATCACTCCAAAGATTTTTCGATCGAGACGATGGAAGCTTCCGACCACCACCCCCTTTGGATACAAGAAAGTTATGGAATCTATCCTATCGTAAAATCGTACGGTATATGTTCATTAGATCTCGGACGCGCTGGTATCCTCCCCGGTGACCCTATTCCCAAGCCCCCAGAAGCTGTTACAAAAATGATTATTCGAGTTAAATATTGGTGCAACAATCGTATATACAAATACATAACGTATAATCACGACTATACATGGCCACCGAAGAAGGCTAATGCAATGTCGTTCCACGTCCCGTTAGTCGGTGCACAATTACTGGATTCGGCCGACAAGCCAGTAAAAGACATTCTCGAAAAAATTAGACGCTACGCGGGTCCACACTCGGATTTTTATGGTGAGAAGATTTTCATAAAAGATGTATTATATCTCGATGAAGTCTCCCTAAAAAACAATATTCCTCGTATTAAATTGAAAAACTGTCTAGGTATGATGAAAACGGTTGATACGACGACCGGACTCATGTCTCATCTTCGGGTACCTTAGTTGCCAGGTAAAATTTTAAATCACCTAAATTTGCGACATTGTATTTCAATATCAAAAAGCGATTTTGTTTCTCTTGCATTATTTGAACCGTGGAACACATACTTGTCGCTTTAGTAAAAATATTCATATACTTTAGCGAATATGTTCCCGATAAATTAGGAGATTCGTCTACACACTGAATTTCAGTTTCCTGATTCGCGAAATCACCTTTGCACACGAGTTTCAACGATTTCCCCCCGCGGTGTATTTCCAATTCATCCCCAATGTTGGACATATCCCTGCATATTCTCTGAAAATCTACGGAAGGAATGGGAGTTATAATCGTCATTTCAGTTTCTGGAACTTCTATTTGGTTTTCGTTAATGTCTAGAAGTTTCAACTCGAATTTTGTAGACGTTTTCTTCTGTTCGCTGTGAATTTCAATATTCATAAACTCCTTGGAATTAATAGAAATTACGAGCACATCGTTTACAGTGATCGTCTTTAATAATTTATACATATTAGTCATGTTAACACCACAATCAATATTTCCATCGCACGTGTATTCTTCGAAGTTATCAGAAGGTAAAAACATATCTATAAGAGATGTTCTAGCTGTATCGAGTGTTACTATAAACACTCCCTCTGGTTTAAAGTAAATATTCACATCGTTGAGAATATCTTTAAGAACTTCAAATGTAGATTTTATAGCCACGGCTTGCACTGTCACTAATTTCATATTAAAATTTTCGCGTATTATTTCTTTATATCCGTATAAGCGGAGTCTTCAACTTTACGACTAATTTTTGCCTCAAGTTCCGATGTCATTGCTGGTTGTAAGGACTGTCCGTAACTGTCCAGAGCAAACATATCTTTAGAAGATTCACCGTCTAATGTGGTCGATGTTATTCCTCCGAAACCACACGTTTCCAATTCCTGGACCGGCAGTAAAGATTGAAGCCAGTTATGTATTTCACGCCCCACGAGAAGTTTACCATTCTTCGATAAAAGAGTGGGTACTTTCGTGATCTGGTTTCTGTACTGAGGAGGAATTCCATTTTCTGAGACATTATGATAATGAATGAGATGCTTTAGTTGTTCGTGACCTTGAATGAAGTTTATAATTTCAACGCTATGTTTACACTTTGGACTATATAAAAGTAGTGACATTCTCTATAATCAATTTTCAAAAAAAATTATAAAAGTTAACACACTTTTTTCGCGTGGTATATTAAATGCTCACGCTGTTATTTTTCATACTCGTGTTGTTACTTGCTACCACCACAGGCCCTAAGCGAGAGACGTTTGTAAATAAATCTAACACGGAAATTATATTAAACGACCCATTACCCAACATGGCCGAGTACAAAAAAGTTTCTAAAGTCAGTGCAAATCATGACGTCATGGAGAAAATTGTTTTAGCGACGAATAAATACATCTTAGAGAAAACTGGTATAGACAATTACATCATTGAGACGACTGCACTTAAACAGTTTCGTCACAAACAAAAGAATCATGATATGTACAGGTGCATGTTTATGATAGTAAAAAAGAATGGCTTTGCTCATGGAGCCTCAATAACAGCTGATATAATGGTAGTGAACAATCAAACTATAGGGGGTGTGGGAACGGGTGGTGTACGTGTGCTGAGTGCTCGATCACAGCCCATGGATATTAAACCTCCAGCTGATAGCACACCCTTTGAAAGTGTAATGAAGGGGTCCACATTTATCCCGTACGAAGACATACAAAATTCCCAAGATGAAATGATTAAAGCTCTCAAAAATCCCAACGTTGTTCTGAATAAAACCGTAATAAATGGATTTGAATCTGGACCCCCGGCCACTGTAAGTTATGAGGGACTCGAAAACCGTATCTATTTTCCTCCTAAAAAAAGATAAGACATAATTAAATGATCAGCGTAGAAGAGATCACTCGAATTACGAATAACAGAAATCGTATGAAAAAGGAGACATATATAGAATTGTACAAGCAGATATCACGGAAGATCAGGCGTGGAGTTGAATCACATAAAAAGAGGATTAGTTTTGTTGTCCCATCATTCGTGGTAGGATATCCTACGTATGATAGATTGAAGGCTATTACATACCTGAAAAGACAACTCGAGTTAGGTGATTTTACGGTGTATATCACAGGAAACTACGAAGTGGGATCCCCGGGTACCGAGCTCGAATTCGCCCTATAGTGAGTCGTATTACAATTCACTGGCCGTCGTTTTACAAC
>ENA-OWMU01000012-OWMU01000012.1-marine-metagenome-genome-assembly--contig:-NODE-12-length-19268-cov-15.537752_pt1 | contig 19268 bp, 18 predicted proteins | sample MGYA00248940_ERZ651137 | MGnify/ENA primary metagenome ERZ651137 (study PRJEB26858, sample SAMN05422230) | marine metagenome | place: Canada:British Columbia, Canada | study: EMG produced TPA metagenomics...
GGGCCTGTCGCGCACTAAAACTCCAGTCCAGAAAAGAACCGGCATCTCCCTTTTCCGCTGCCAGTGAATGAAGAAGGCGTAACTCATTTTTGGCAATGCTACGCCGCGACTTTGAGTTGGATGGCAAGTTGGCATTTGAGGTCGTTGGGCCATGGCGGCATAACTTTACTTGAAAGCGGAGTCTGGCGCGCCCTGGTAGCCCGCAGCGGCGCGGCAGCGGCGGCCCGCCCGCCCCCCCCATTTTAAAAAGGCTCCGCCCGCAGACCAAATCCGGCTGTTTTGAAAATCATGAGTTCCTCAAAGTTTCCCAACGTTTTTTTAATTCTGCTTTATTATCCGGAAATACCCCGAAATACCGCACATTTTGGGGGGGGAAACCACCTCCCCACACCGCCTATGCACCCCCCCGAAACACCGGGGGCGCGCGTCGGCGGGGCGGAGGGCCCAGAACCCTGCCTTTCCCCCGCCGGCGCTAAAAAAAGACTAGGACTTCAGCAGCCCAAGGCACCAAGTGTAGAACAGAGCTGCAGGGCTCAGTTTCTGTAAGTGTATACCTGTTGGAGCCCTAATTTGAGACAGATCCGTTCTAGCGGGCCCGCAGGCGGTACTGGGGCCGCCCCCGCCGCCGCAGACCGGCCCGGGCGGCCGCGGGGGGGGGCTTTAAGCCCGCCCGTTGGGCTTAGCGCGCCTTCGCCATCGCGCCGGGATGCCTGTAAGCCGCCCCGCGTGGGGGCTCTTTAACGGCTCCCGTGCCCTGTCACGAGACACTTTGTTCTAAGGGCTCAGGAGACACCACCATTTCCATTTTCCAGCGCCAGAGCTGGTCCTGGGGTCACAGCTGGGTCGGCCTGGGCCTCTGCATACATTTCTGTGAAGCGTTTTGCAATGGCCTCCTTTGCACGAGCTTCCCACTCCGCCCGAAATTCTGGATACTGCTTCAGCACAGCACTTGCGGTTGCCATGACCCCCTCTCGAAACACTTTAATCTTCTTGGCACGGACCCTTCTGATATTGTCTCCCAGCCAATCTTCAAAGCTGTCCAAAGGTGGACCGCGTCCTGGCTTCACAGGAGACTCACCAGGGTTATTCTTCGCAGCGCGTGAAATCGTGTGGATTGAAGGTGCAACTCCAAACTTTGCACTGGCATCTGCCTTGATTGCCCGGAGTGACATCTTAGGGTTGGTGTGGCGCTGCTGGCTGCACCACTTATGTGCCAGTCTGGCCTGAGTACCGGGAGACAGTGTTTGGGGTGTCTCAGGTAGCGCTAGCTGACCTGCATTGGCCTACGCGTCAACTTGGAGCTCCGCAGCGGCGCCATTTGCACGCATGTCGAGTACTGTTTTTCGAATTTCGGCCAGTGATGTGGTGTTATAAGCTGTTGCTGCACCCCTGTAGCTACACTTCTTGCCCAGGAAATTCTCCACGATGTACATTCTGGCTGCTTTAGTAACCTTCAGCCTGGGTGGCATATCCGCGGGTCCAAACATGACTCCAGTGTTCCTGCCGGGAAATACACGTGAACGAGCACCACGAGAGTTGGTGTCTCGCCTCTGCGGCCTTCTGATAGCCAATGTACCATCTGGCCCAGCCCCGGTCTCCATCGGCACCGGCGATGCGGAGAAACAGTGATCCAGAACGCTCGAAACAGTGCTCGGCGGCACTGCCAGCAGCGGTCGATGCTCACATTGACATTGACCGCCAGGACTTTGTCCGACGTCAGTCAAACTTTGCAGGGTCACTGTAAATGGTATGAGGTACATTCGGAACATATATGACGTAGTCCAGGTACAACATTTTCACGCCAGATGGCAATCGAAAGCGCATTGTCTCACGTTAGGGAACTGTCTTACTCACTGTACTTCAGGGCTCCCACAGGTAGGGAGCTTCGGATAATAAATCCCAGGCCTATATACTTAGGAAAGTAAATCGCTACTTAGGAATAGTGCAAGCTGCCTACTGGGAAAATACTTGGGAAGGTGGCCGACCTTGACTTTCCTGGAAGGGAAGGTAGACCTCTACTCAGGAGGTACAATGACGTCAAACCTGCACTGCATGGTCCGCCGAAAATTCCCCGCTCCATTGGCCCGCGTCATTTTTGACGCTCATCTTTCCTGTCATAGTATGGTCTTCCATCTCTCTCTTCCACGCTTCGCTACCACGCTAGTCTCCGATAACTAACCAGTTCGGGTTGGAGCCCTTTATATAGTAGGTCCCCCTACCCGCGAGAACACAGAGTCTGATGCGCTGCAGAGGTGTTCATCCAAAAAAATGACCCACACTAATTACTTCTTGAAAAGGTTGAGTTGGCAACTGTGCGATTTTAGAGGCTGAATTCAAGGCGCCATTAAATTTTAAGGTGTGCTGAGTCAGACAGAGCACAACTGATCACATCACACTGCACTCTAGCGATCGGCCACTTTCAGCCCAAATATCGGCAGCCCCCGGCCCAAATATCGAGAAATACCGCGGGCCTCCTGCAGTCGATTTTTGTCGATTTTTGTCGATTTTCCCCGATATTTTCGATATTTTTCCACCGTGGCGCTGTGTTTGCCGCCCGTGGTCAGCACCTATATGGCAGATACTGCATACGCTTACAATGCCGGTGACCCGGCAAGCCCTCTCTGAGACTCTCTCTCGTGATATCCTATCCCTAATAGTATACTGTGCATACTGACGGCTCGCGCCGCCTTACCTATAATGCGCGGGCCCACCGCGGGCTGCATTGGGGAATTCGCACCTCGCTGCGGCGGCTGCGTTACCGTTGGTGGCGTTGCAACAGCGCGCCTTTTGACAACTTAATTGCAGTCTTGCGAACTTGCAACAGCAATGGCTGTGCTCCCACGTAACAGTGCTCCCACGAAATCGCCTTTCGCCTCCCTTTTTCGCTTTTTTTTCAATCGGCGCCGTTTATTGGTAGATTTGCGCATAACCCGGCACGCGCCAACGCGGGCGGGCCGACTTGCGGACGGCCGGGACGCATTTCCGTCGAACAATGACGGCGGCTTCCCTAAGCCCTCACCCCTTCCTTTTTCGCTTGGCGAGTAGCTTCGCTAAGGTTGGCGTCCCCACGCCTTGTGTCCTGTAATAGACACTACCTGGTACTATTCAGACCACTCCAAACGGCGGCAATTTGCCGGTGTCAAAAATTGCTCGCTACGTTTTGCCTGTCCTCTTTGGTCATTTTAGCCTGTCATTTTGTCCAGAAAGGAGAGTGTCAAATTCTCTCACTTACCTTTGCTGGGCGGTGTTTATGAAGTCATCGCCATGACAACCTCACTCCGTCCCAAGAGTGAGGACCCACATAAGACTACTGGGGAGTGTTCTATAGGCCAGGAGGGCAGCCGCGAGGCGCACCCTTACTGTGCATCTAATGAAGCAGCTCCTTCATTAGATGGGGTACGTGCGAGTGCGAGTGAGCTCTAAATAGGTGAGCTAACGGTTGACATGAGGTAAAAATAGTACAGGCGTGTAACGGCGTGTGTGTCGCGACTACAGCCCCCTTACTCATGTCAAACTTAAGTAAGCATATTGCGAGTGCTGCTCGTATGAGCCCCCTTGCCTCTCGCGTGAGGGTTCTTATGGATGCATGGGGTCTAAGGGCACGTCAGTGCAACGGACTGGGCGGCGCCCCTAGAAACACTTTGGTTAAGGGCGGGTGCACGCACGTATCCACGGAGTGCTTAGCGGGTGGTGGGTGGGTGAAATGAAATGGGAGGGAGGTACAGGCGCTGGACGCTGCTGGAAACCCCCCCCCGCCTGCACGCTGGGAGCTTACGTCAGAGTCGGAGATCTCGTTGACCAACGTGCGTGAATTGTTAGAAGTCACTTCCTCATTCCCGCATTCCCTAAGGGCGGGCGTACGGTGCGTGTGAGTGACGGAAGTGAAGCCCCCTTGCTGAGATGAAGGGGCTTTAGGCTGGTGGCCCCCTTGTGGTGGCCACGTGGTGCTGGAAGCAGCTGCTGTAGCCAATTGTTGGCTGGAGCTGCTGTGAAGTAGATGGCGCCATCGGACGATGTGGCGTCATTCGGTGACGGCTCGCCGTCGACGTGAGCTGCTGTGAGGGCTGTGGAGTCGACTGTGAGGCGGAGCCTTTGGTGGAGGCACCCTTGACCACCTTGAGACGAATCGCCGTCGTTTTCGAAGAGGACAGCGTCGATCGGCTTCTCCATGGGGTGGGAGGGCGGGAACTGGGCTGGACGTCGATCTGGGGACGTCCTTGAAGGATTGCTTCATTGAAGTCATCGCCATGACAACCTCACTCCGTCCCAAGAGTGAGGACCCACATAAGACTACTGGGGAGTGTTCTATAGGCCAGGAGGGCAGCCGCGAGGCGCACCCTTACTGTGCATCTAATGAAGCAGCTCCTTCATTAGATGGGGTACGTGCGAGTGCGAGTGAGCTCTAAATAGGTGAGCTAACGGTTGACATGAGGTAAAAATAGTACAGGCGTGTAACGGCGTGTGTGTCGCGACTACATTTAGGCAATGACCGCCGCTGTGGAGCGCAACGAGGAGGATCGCATCGCCTGCGTCCGTTTGCATGTCAACGTGCATTGATTATGTACGCTTTCCTGCAAAGTAGTGAGGTCGATCAAGCATTGTGTGCAGCGCATGAGCGGCAGGGCGGCATTTGACGGTAGGGTCAATCTCACGACGAATAGAAGGGGAAGGAGGGGGGATGCGGAGGGCAACCGGGGGCTCCACGGGGCGAGGGCAGGAGGGGGCGCCCCCCCCCGGGAGCGCGCGCCCCGGGGGTACCGCGCGCGGCCCACGGCCTGGGTTTATTGACAGACCCCGGACCGAGAAGTTGAGGTATCACATGAAATAACAAACACCCACGCGAACTGGGACCCGAGCTGCAGTATTACAGCATCTCCTATGCATGCTTGACCCTTCGGGAGCACACTGGTCAGGCATTCAAAACCAATGGGGGTGACTAAAGCCTCGAAACCTGTGCCGCGTAGTTAGCCACTAGGCGCCGGCTCACTAACCAGTGCCTATAAGGTGGCTATCACCATCACCGCTGCCAGCGCATCATCTGTTATACCCACAGCAATGACGCGCTTCCCTAAGCACGCTGAATCAGTCAGCAGAAAGCACATCGGGGCAAAATTTGCTTCGGGGGCTGCGCCCCTCGACCCCGCTGCACCCTCTCTTCCCCTGGCCCTGCCAAGGGCACCAATATGGGGCCTCTATGCATGATGAAAAAGAAAGGCAGTATCGGATATGCATAAGGGGACTGTGCCTGCTCCTGCTGCGAATCCCAGAGCACCAGTGCAGCTGCAGCAAGCACAGTTAGCACACACAACCTGAGCAGCCCGGGGAGAGAAACAGGCTTCATACGAGGGCACGATCAACGCACTGTCATTGCCACGTGACATGTGCATGCAATCCACTATATCGACTTCTCAGCCTCCTCGGAGGTCATCTGCAGGGTTCGCAGAGGGTGCGAAGAGGGTTCGGTAGGGAGGGTGCTGGTAGGGTGCCTACATGCTCATCACTGGCAATGTTCCGTGCAGCCACCTGCCCGCGACAGCCGCAGAATACTGTGAGACGGTAGCAGACAGCATGAACTTGAATCTCAGCAGACCTTGTGACTCAGAACGTTTGTGTTGGGTCCAGCGATGCACTGAGGCTTCACATTGCGGACAGAGGGTGGATGACGGGAATTATGGCACCAAGGAGTGTAAGTAGAGCAATATTAGGAGAATCTGCTGGGTGCGGCAAGATGCGGGCAGGATTTACTGCATGCAGCGAGATAGAGGTACTGAAGGCAGGAATGAAAAAAAGGTAGGGTTGAAGGATGCCTGTTTGGCGTGAAAAAGGCGTAAGACATGGCTTCACGGGGAGTTTACGGGGAGTTTACCTTGGCCATCTATTTATGGCCGTTTGGAGAGGTCTCAGCTCCACTACTGACTCGACTTTGTGTGCCAACGCAACTTTCTGCGCCGATTACCGAGGTACCAGGTATTCTCCTTCAAAACAAACGTCCACGGGGCCGGGGCTACTACGTAGGTAGAAAGCAGACCGGCTGATGCAATCGATCCATGCAGCCTGCGCTTCTGCGCTCAGCACCCAAGTTTTCGAAGAAAGGGAGGACCTGGAACAACAACTCAAGGATATGCAGCAGCGTTCTATGTCGCAGCAGCTTGAGGCGAGAAAATTGGGGAAGTGGTCAGCGTCAGTGAGTGAAGAGGCGAATTTCCTCAATGCCGTGCTCTTTGACGACGATGATGACGACATGGGAGAGGAAGAAGAGCATGACGTGGATTTCCTGGCTGTGCTTGATGCTCATGTCCCAGACTCACGTGAAGATGAAAACAGCCAGGAAGGGTTGATTCCACAGATGCAGGATGTATGCAAGGAGAGACTGCCTGAGGAACTAGAAGCTGTTGCACAGAGGAACGCCATTGTCGTTGACGAGACTCCCAGGAGCGAGATCGAAGAGGAGGAGGCTGTTGCAGTCACTAGGCGCAGCAAATCAGATGCGGCCATGAGGTGGCATGCGTGCAGACCCTGCGCTTTGATACATGTTGTCAGGCACATCTGCTTGCAGCTAGGCACTGATTTTGTGGCGATGGTGCGCCGCCAGGCGTGCAGCGACACTGGCTCTGCTTGAACTGACCATGGCACATGTCAGGTGCGCAGTGTGGCATATCTCGGTGCACAGGGCATGGACCTATCTAAGCTCTTCCAGGTAATGGCATCCCAACCACTAGACCTAGCTAAAATCCGGGTGCCTCCTGCAGGTGAGCTTCACAAACCGACAGGGTCTCATGGACATGGAACACTTCCGTCATGGTATGCGGCACCGTGCGCGACTGGCTCAGTCCACCTTGAGTGACCCTCAGCTAATGGATCTGTTTAGAGCCATCGACATCGATGGCCGGGGTCTGGTGGACTTCCCAGAGTTTGAGGCATTTGCTGGCACACACAGTGGTTGCAAGTACCCATTCGTAACGCCAGGTATTGAGCGTGCTGAGGCAGAGCTCCACACTGCCGCACAAAAAGAGCAGGCCAAACAAGAAGACGAGCTGCGGCACAGGCTACAGGCAGCATCGTACACATGGCGAAAGAGCGACATGAGGAAGCTGTTCGCCTTGCTAGATCGAGATGGCAATGGGGTCCTCAGTCTGCCAGAGTGGATCCGAGGTGCACGCAGGATGAAGCTCGTGCGGGCAGGGCGGAGCAGGGTAAGTGATGCTCAGCTGACGAACATGTTCTGCGTTATCTCGCAAGGTGAAGACACAATGACTGCAGACAACTTGGTACACTTCGTGGGGGAGGTCACTGCCCCACATCTGCCCGGTATGGTGCTGGCCATGGAGGATGCACATGTGGAGGGCTGTGTGAAGAAGGCTGCAGAGGTCGAGGCTCTCAAAACACAGATGAGGGCTGCTGCGTACACCAAAGGGGGCATTAAGCTACGCAAACTGTTTCACCATATTGACAAAGACAATTCTGGCATCTTGGAGCGCAACGAATTCGTGCAGGGTGTGCGTCGCAATGGTCTGGTTAAGGATGGGAAGCGAGCAATGCCGGACTCGAGGCTGTACTCCTTCTTCGATGCTATTGATACAGACAAGTCGGGCACTATCTCTGTCGATGAGTTCGTAGCCTTCGTGGGGGAGTATAAGCGCTCGGACCCTGAGGCGATGACCAAGGCCATGGCTGCGGCTGAAAAGCTTGCGTTTCTGGAGGCCGAGGCAGCTCTGGAGGCATTGCGGATCCAGATTCGTGCAGCATCGTACACTGAAGGAGGTGTGGATGTGGCCAAGTTTTTCAGGTACCTGGACAAGGATGGAAATGGATTACTGGACCGAGCAGAGTTCCTGCGGGCTGTTCGGCGTGCTGGGCTGGTGAAGGAAGGGAAGCGTAGCCTTGCAGACCACCAGCTGCTCCACTTCTTCGATGCCATCGATGAGGATCATAGCGAAACCATTACTGAAGAAGAATTTGTGAAGTTCGTGGAAAGAACAGAAACAGTGGCAAGCAAGTCGAACCGCACTGATCTGGAGGTCTTGCTTTTAGAGAAGTTTTATGCTGCAGATGCAGACGGATCAGGTTTTCTTGATGCCGACGAGTTTGCAGCCTGCCTCAAGGGCATCGAGGGCTTGGAGCTGCATGATGCTGTTATTGATGTGCTTCGTACGGCGGCAGATGCCGATGGCGATGGGCAGATTGCCTACGATGAATTCGCACCCGCTGTGGCCTCCCTACTTGGGGCTGCTGAAGTGGAGGAGGATGAGCCTGAGGATGCTGATTATGCCACTCCCAGGGACAGCTCTCCGAACACGAAAAATGATGGAACAGCACAAGGAGTTGCAGCCGAGGCCTCCGAGGATAGGCTTCCAGGAAGCAGGATTCGAGCACGCTGTGGTACCCGGATACTGCTACACGTTGAGAGGGAATCGGTGACTGCAAGGAGACGCAAGCACCGCCTGAGATCACCATTCAAGGATGGGCACCTCCCAGGAAGTCACATGGAGGCTCGTATCTGCCAACCTGTGGACAAAGATGAGGCAACCGGCGAAGCAGCAGCAACACAGAAGAGTATCAGGAATGTGGCTGGTGGAGACAAGGAGGATGCAGTAGCGATGGCAGTGTGCTATGTGTGTGGTAATCGGTACACCACGACCTCGCTCAGGCAGCACATGACCCGATGCCTGCAGAAGAGGCGACAGGTAGAGGCTGATCTGCTACCTCCATCGCTCCATGCACAGCTGGACGACATCACCTTCCAGTTTGCTCAGTGCATTCCTATCCCGGCAGGCGATCCCATGGCTCTGGCACAGTACAATGCAGAGGCGAGTGCAGCGTACCAAGCATCCATGCCACAGTGTCCTGAGTGTGGTCGAACATTTGTGGCGGCCAGTCTGCAAGCACACATGCGTGGGTGCTGTCCTGGACTCGCTGATGAACTTTTCAGTGCTGGGATGTGGCTGCGGCTGTATGACCGTCGCTCACACTATGTCAAATGCCCCGTGTGCCGCAAGGCCTTTTCCCACCAGACCCTCTCTGTCCATCTGCCTCTTTGTCGCCTCAATGCTCGGAGAGCCACACCATTACAGAAGTCCATTTATGAAAGCCCTCCAGAGCCAGCTGAAGGGCGGCGCAGCTCAGTCGCGACACTTACCACCGTGGAGTCAGAACCTGTCACTGAGGCTTCTGACTGGCCCGAAGAGCATGACGAACCCAACCTCAGCGACATGCCCAGTTCAGGCGAGGAGGACAGCGTGCCGCTCCCTGCCAGGGCTGCTGCAGATGTGGCTGCTGAGTGGATGGGTGGGCAGAGCCCCCTCCGCGATTACCAGTTGGCACAAGTCCCTGAGATGTGGCAATACAGCCTTCGCTCTGACCTCTGGAAGAATGCCAACCGAGACCCTCGTAGAGACCCTCTGAACCCTCTACACATGCATACTGCGCGACAATGGCTTGGTCCTGTGGAGGCTGAAGTTGTGCGTCGCGTGCTGCGCAGAGCTGCTCAGGTGGCGCAGGTGGGTCGGCAACCCAAAGGATGGGACCTCACTACAGTGCACAAGGAGGGTGCGATGATTTCTCGATTTTTTCCCGATGGTCCGCTCAGTGCCGACATCTTTGCACACAAGATTCGCTCGCAGGCTCGCATCCCCATAGAGCGTATTTCCGATGCTCAACTGGCTGCTTTGTATGATGAGTTGCTCGAGGGGCCTCATGGTGCCACAAGAGAGGGCCTCCAAGCATGGCTGGACCAAGGCGATTATGCGATGCCACCAGAGAATTCCACCAGCCAACCCCAAGCTGCACTTCATGTTGTCGTGCACTCCTCAGCAGCGGCGCTAGTGCGGGAGGTCATCGCACTGTGCAGAGCTGGATGTAGCGATGATCTGATGTATACTGGGGGAAAGCTCAGCATACCAGAACTCAGAAAGGCCTCGCAGGGCACCAAGTACCACAAATTCATATCGTGGTTGGACCGCAAGCTTCAAAGTGACAAGGCATCCCAACATCCAGCTACAGCAACGGATGATGATGATGACGCTGTTCGGAGGAGAATTCGCATGTGTGCATACTCTCTCGGGGGTCGAGATCTGAAGCGATTCTTCCACTACATCGATCGGGAGAAGATAGGGGAGCTCGACGAGGAGGCCTTTCGCAGAGGCATCACCCGGTGCAATGGTTGGTATCCAGTTACAGCACAGGCAGACCGTCAGAAGACGAATCGGCAGTTGTGTCGTTTCTTCAGGCGTATGGCAAAAGGAAAGCGGTGTGTGGATGCATCTACCTTCGAGGCATGTGTCGGGATGGGAGATGCTGATGCTGCACTGGGTCAGGGGGGAAGTGAGGCCATGAAGAGAGTGAAAGTATCTGCCAAACAGCATGCAGCACAAGAAATAAGCGAGCTGCAGCGTCGTATACGAGTGGCCGCCTACACCCTTGGAGGCTCTGATCTTTCGAAGTTCTTCTACTTCCTGGACAAGCGAAATAGAGGATCGCTGAGCATGCAGGAGTTTGTTCAGGGCCTCAGGCGGGCCAAGGTGGTTGGTGCAGGCTCGCAAGCCCTTGCAGATGATCAACTGGAGGCAATCTTTCGCGGCATGGACCCCCATGGAGCAGGCTGCATCACAGAGGGCCAGTTCGTGGCATTTGTGAAAGCAGGCTCGCCAGAGACAAAAGTTGGTGATGCTCAGACAGTCGTGCGTGCTATGCGGGAAACACGATACGACTCGCGTACCCAAACACTACTAGGGGTGGAGGCGGTGCGACTGATGCTTCGTCGAGCCCATATGGCCAGGGCAGACCCCATTGATACCACTGGCGCCATTAGCCTTTTCGCCATGATGGACTGTACAGGATCAGGAATTATGGAGCGACACAATTTTATCTACAGAGCACAACAGTGTTGTGGAGTCAACTGCACAGAGAAGCAGCTGGGGCTCTTCTTTGACACCATGAATAAAGACAACTCCGAATGGGTTTCACAACAAGAGTTCGAAGAGTTCCTCTTGAAGCCACAGGATGCTCATGTGGAAGATTCTGTGCAGCTAGCTGCTCATCAGGCCTTGGTGTCAGGTGCAGCTGTCATGCAGGTGGTGGAGCAGGTTCGCCAGCTCATCCTCACCGCTGCTGAGACAGAAGAAGGTGTAGATCTACGGACATTCTTTAACCCTAACCCTAACAGACGAAGGCTATCTCTCTCTCTACTTCAATATATCGTCTACTTACTCTCAATTAACTTTTCTGTTTCTCTTTCAATAACCCTACCCGAACTCTTTCTCTTCTACTGCCTACACCACACACTCGAAATCTCAGCTGGGCGATCGGACTGGTGTAAGTTGGGGTAGTGAGCATGTACACCATGGTTCCCCTTCTTTTCTCTCCTGGAGAGGCATCATGTTCGATTGAGCACATTCTGTCGTGCTTTCTAGCACTAGGATGACCCATGGTGTTAAGGGGGTCGCTCCCCCGAGTCCAGCTGAACCACACACACTGCTGCTACACTTCTTCGACTGACCAGATCTGATGCGATCTCTCTCTCTCTACTTCAATATATTGTCTACTTACTCTCAATTAACTTTCTGTTTCTCTTTCAATAACCCTAACCCTCATGCTGCCAGCTTTCTAATCCTCAACCAGTAACTAATCTAACTTCAACTAACTCTTCAAATCTACTGAGAAATAACCCTAACCCTAACCCTATCTCTTTCAATAACCCTAACCCTAATCGAAGGTGTAGATCTATGGGCATTCTTTTCTCGGCTGGACCACACAGGTGACGGAGAGATTGGCGTGGACAGGTTGGTAGCAGGGTTGCGCCCCTACCCTCATTTGCGCGGGAGAGTGACAGATGGTCATGTGGCGCAATTCTTTGATGCACTCAGCAGAGGAAAGCCGACTGTGGATGTAATCGAATTCGTGTCGTTCGTGGAAGGAAGCAGTGAACCCTCTAATGCCATGAGCCTGCGGGAGTTGTCAGGGCCCAATCTCGAAGCCAGAGTGTGGGAATGCTTTCAGGAAGCAGACAGGGACAGCTCAGGCACCATGGACAGAAAGACACTCTTCGATGCCTTGCATCGTATGGGTTTGGATTTTTCGGAATCTGCATTGGAGGTGCTGTGGAGTGCAGCAGATGTGCATGGTGCTGGTAAGGTGGAGTGGCACGACTTTGCACCAAAGCTCGTCGCTATGCTGGAGGACCCTGTGCCCCAGCCACCACCTGTCCCCGATGGTGGCGTAAGCTTCCACAAGTATAAAAATGTTGAGTTTCAGAGCCCTGGTCGCCACACTGGCTATCGGCATCGTGGAAGTCCAGAGTTGTTCGCAGCTCCTGGCAACAACTATCTCGAAACATCTGCTGCTTTCCACGAGGGGTTATCAGGTCATCGGATGAGGGCCCGCGGAGCCACAACAAGTATGGTGATGGATGACAAAGATACAACCATCGAAGAGGGGTTAAATGAAGCTGATCTGATGTCAGCAGCAGTGCAATACATCGAGGTAAAGCGAGCACGACACGCATGGGTAGATCATCATGCCACGCCCATCGCTGGCGAAACGCCGAGGAGCTTTGCAGAGGAAGTTGAGAAATTCTCATCCACGGCACTTAGGCCACAGGAACACAGCATGCTCCAGTCCAGCACATGCCCAGATGAAACGCCTGATCTGTCCACCGAGACCGAACACGCTCAAGGTACATTGGCAGTATTGGCAGCCACAGCGACGCTGAAGAGTCTCGTTGAGCATGGGAAGGCATGGCCAAAGTGTGGGGAGCTTCATGGCCAAAGTGCACATCAATCTGATAACCACCAAATGAGTGTGGTAAACGAAGAAAAGAGTGCCAGGGCTAACCTCAGCTCTGGTGACCTTGCGGGGGCCCTGAGTTCTGACACACGAGATGCAATTCAAGTAGGTTTAGTAGGGGCAGCATTGCACAATGCTGCATCTGACAATATGCAGGACATGATGCGTTTTGCACTGAGTGATGCTATCGCTGATCCTGGGAAGCAGGGAGCAGCAGATTCCTCTGTAACTCCGAAATCTGGACTCCTGAGGGCGAGGCTCCATGGAGCGATTTCTGAGGTTACCCGAATCATATCTGCTAGTGTTCCTTGTAATACCTTTTTCTGTACCTACGTATGCACACACTTACTTTTATGGCCGTGCTCCAGGAGACACAGCACCTGCTCAGAAAGGCCTTGGGTGCCGGCAAGAGCGAAAATAATAGTACGGTGCCAGGTGCAGGTACAGAGCCCGAGGCCAAGAGAACAGCAGGCAGGCATGATCATAATGAGACCCATAAACTCGGTGGTTTAATAGAGTCTGCATCAATAGCAGGCAAAGGCCAAGCTCTGGAGCATGGGTGGATCAGGGTAGAAGGACCCGATAATCAGCGTAGTGGGGGGGTGCTGGGAGCGGCGGTGCAGGTCTACTATGTGAATGCAGTAACTGGAGCTCGTCAGGGATGGCTACCATCGTGCGACTCAGCACACAGTATGGATGCATACGACTTAGCTAGGGCAGGTGTGCTGTCGCCAAGGGTGTCAGGCAGTGTAGAAATGGACAATATTGAACATTCAGAAGTGAATGCACTGTTGGCGTCTCTCTGGAATCTGGCCGAAGCAGCGAACGCCGTGCGAAAAGGTGGAATTCTCGTCCCCAGCATGGGTAACTACACCACTGGCTCCCCATTTCACGACTTCTCACGCTGGCTGGCAGCTCGTCCGACACGTGCTGCTGCATTTAGTCAGAGAAAAGTGTTACAGAGAACCCCTGATGGATGGCTTGAACGTGCTGGTATGGGTCATGCACTGCGAGCATGGCTCACCAGGCAGCGGGCTACCAGCCAGCCTAAACCCCCTAAGCCCATACCACACGCAAAACAAGGTGCAGATGGCACAATTTCTTCCCAGTCGTCTTTGCAGGTTGCGAAGCCGGGTGATAAGGACGAGGAAGTTCAGCAAGTGAAACGACACGTGAGAGACCTGGTAACGGGCACCAATTTGCGTGGTGCTCGGACTGCTGAGGAAGCCATCTTGATGTTCCTTCGCACATGGGAAGCAGGGCAACCCGGCGAGCTCGATTTTGTAGAGTTCCGGCAGGGTCTGCGGCACAAGGCCAGAATGAAGAAGGCTCTGGCAGGTGACGTGGTCCTGGCACGGCTCTGGAGGGAAGCTAATGTTCTCAGGGAGCCCAACGTCTCACTGGAGAATATAGCAGCTATGCTGTGCTCTGTCGGGGGACTTGAAACTCAACGACAGACAGGTGGTGGCAAAAAGGTGTTGGGTGGTTCGCGTAAAATGCCTGGTACGACGAAGGCATTAGCAAGTATGCCGAAGCCTGATGGAAGCCCAAGTCGGCTCCTATTGTGCCATGTATGCCTTGGGCGCTTCTCACTGACTTCACTGGCGAGGCATCTGCCTAATTGCTCTGCAAAGTGGACACGCCAAATGTGTGAGGCACTTCCTCCAACACTTAGAGTGAGCCTACAGGTTGTAAATGCACCCCTGCCACCACAAGGTTGCAGTCAGAGTATGGTGAATGCGTACAATGTGGCAGCTGAACATGCCCACAAGATTTCCATGCCGAGATGTCCAGAGTGTGACCAGAGCTTTGTTCCAGACCGACTGCTCAGGCACATGAGAAAGTGCTGCCTCGGCAGGTTTGAAGCCACTGCTTCTGCTATGTCAGCAACAACGAGCAGCTGAATGCATGAGGGTGTCAAGGCTCGTGCGGCGAAAGATATCCGGGCATGCTATGTCGGCAGTCAGCAGCTCCAGCAGATGGGCCAAGGGCATATCGGCATAAGCAGGGTCTTACAGGACAGCGGAGGTAGATTTCCAGAGGGGAGTTGGCATCCGAGTTGCCTGATTTATAAGGTAGCGCTGTTCAAGAGGCACTGGCCCGAGCCCCGACTTCGTATCCCGCCAGGTAGTCCAACCCCAGGTGTCTGGCTCTCAAGGGATGTCGCAATCTGAATCCATCATACGTTCAAATGGTCACTATTATTACTACATCATATGGTATCTGGGACCGAGTGCACCGGGAGTGGCCCAGGGAGGACAAAGCTCTCACCTCGAAATCCTTCTAGAAATCAGGACTTCCTGACACTTCAGTTGGTGGTGGTCATGTTCGTAAGATTACTGTGCCGCGCGCCTAAGACTGACTGGCTCCATAAGGGTCTGACTGACTGTGGTTCCTGCAGGTGGTTCTTTATGCACCCGCGCGGGGGCTTAGTGCGCCGGCTTACCTGCGCCTAGCCGCTGTTCTAGCGCCCTCGCTATTAGATTCCACTCGGTGCACATGGTCTCCATGGTCGCCTGCCAGTAGTGTGCCGCGAGCCTGGAAATGTAACGAGAAATAAGGAAATGTTTGTTGCTAGCTAGCCACACGAAAGCGTAAGCCCGGCCCCGGCCCGGCCGAGTCTGAGAATTACACCCGGTGGAGGGCGAACCGAAGAGCGCACAAGTGCGCAAGGACGCAGTACAACCCGTGCCCGGGAACACAGATACCGCAGGGATGCATCCCACTATTAATCATGGCGGTAGACATACAGAGGGATGCTCAAGTCAGACAACGTGTGGCATGTCGGTGCTTAAGTTTGCAGAGGCAGTTCCTCCGTGGCCCATATGCGAATGCGGCGCGCTGTACACCAGCGGGCGGGCGGCGCGGGCGGGCGGGCGGGCTGCTGGCTGTACTGATGAAGGCCGTGCGCGGTTTTTAAAAAAACGACGAATCGTGCTCACCCGAGGTCGATCAGATATTTCGACGCACAGAGCCCAGCCGTCTGCGAGATGAGCCTTGAGCAGCTCGAGGATCGTTTTCGCAGCCTGATAAATCAGGTGGCGAAGCTGCAGCGCACAGCAGGTGACGCGTCTGCAAGATGCGGAGGGGAGAAAACAGTGAAGTGCGGTGCGGAAAGCAGTGGGACCTGGCCCATGTGAACGAAGTGTGCCTCTGTCTTCAGCACTTTGCTGCCGCTGCACTTCATGTCACCACAGCACGCGGGTTCAGTCACCGCGAGCCCCGGGAGCAGGTCGAGGAGCAGGTTGAGCAGTGCAAATGATTCGGGCTCCAGCTGTTTGTCCCCTTTGAGCTCTGTGACGACTGCAGCAGCGGACACCACGTGAGCGGGATCAGAGCACTGTGCAAAGCTCACGTTGATTGAAGCGGCTCGCCACTGCGGTCGGCGTCAGGTCTGCGTCGCCCTTCACGCCGAACAGGTGCTTCTTGTTCAGCACTGTCAGTACCTTCACCAGAAGAAGACCTGCCGCCTCATCGGGTCCCGGTTGCTGTGAGCCTATTGCCAGGCGATTCAGCCGAACCAGGGTCAGGGATGACGACCACCACCTGCTTCGCCCGATGACATCTCAACGACGTATTTTCACGTGCCGTCAGCGATAGGACAGGGTCGTCGACGCTTTCTGCGCAGTGGTAGACGCTATTCCTCAGACGCTGCTGCTGAATTCATGAAGTGGGACTCGTTTCGTCTCAAACTTCCAGAGGGGCGAGACCGGAGACGGGTCCGGGGCTCAATAGGGCTCAATATTCGGCACGCGGCGTCCCCGAAACCGCGACGCGCGTTACCACCTAAGGGCGGGCGTCATCCCCTTCGACGCCCGGGCGCCCCCGCCAGACTCAGTCCTGGGAGAGTACTTGTGCTCTGGGCATGCGAGGAGTTTGCGGCAATCAATCAGTACTGATATAATGATGTGATCTTGATGCTCACTTATTTAGTACTGCGTGTCATCTTCGGTGCTTGCTGCCTGGGCCCCAGGTCCTTCACAAGGCCATTTGTGCCTGTGCCATTATTGTTGACATCTGAAAAGAACATCACCATAGGTAAAGACAGTCGCTGACCACACAAAATAAATTATGGGGAGGGGAGGCAAACTCACAATGTTTCACTTTGAGCTTGTAGCGGCGCTTTGCCTTCTGCACCACCTAGACAAAACGCTTTCAGATGAGACCAAGGGTCACGCAAAAAGGAGGACAGCACCCGTGGCTCAATAATGTTGCGCTTCTGCATGCTCTGGAAGCGATCCCGGAAAAGATTCCCTTCCACCTACATGACGGGCTGAACATCATGGAAAAACCTTTATCAGCAAATAAACAGGTCGCCTCTAGCTTCCTTAATTGCTTGGGCACTTCCTCTGCGAGCTTCACCTGTAGGGCCACCAGCCAGAAGTGAGAAGGCAGACCTTCATGGAGATCCCGGGCCTCAGGTCGTGTCTCATCATACGTGTGCTTTGAAAGCTTCTTTGGCTTCACCTTGGCAACCTGTCAACCACCGTGAGCCATTTAGACCCTATTGTTGATCCAAGCTCCGCAATCTACACAACATCACTTGGGTGTTGGTTTGAGCAGGGCTATCAACCTCAGCTTGATGTTCTGCTGCCTCCTTCCTGGCCTGTTCCTTGACCTTTACATCCTTGGCTAGCTCCTTGACCAGCTCACCTGCACGAGATACCTGCACACAAAGACATCAAATGGTGAATTGAACGTGATTCAGTCCAACTTTAAGTTGAGCTGAACAGGACAAAGACCTGCTTGAGGCGTGACCTTGCCACCTTTGCCTTGGTGGCTACAGCCTGAGGGGCTAATTAGGCGAGCACTTTCTGTTCACTCATTCTTGCCTCTTTTTCTGCCTGGCGCTTCTTCTTATTGCGCTGAGCTTTTGTCAGTTTGTTCTCCACCACTGCGCGATGCGACAGATCCAAATCCCTTGCCACAATATCTGTTAGGCATAAGTGTATTGTTGTGGGAGAGTTACTTGTCGTCATCGTCATCGCCACAAGGCAAGGCAAAGCCTTTCAGGGGCAGTTAGAAAGTTGCATGCTGAAAGGTGTATCGGATACGCATCAGGGCCTGGATTTGCTGTGTCTGGTTGCACTCCTTTCGCCATTTCCTAGGAGTGGTCAGCGGCTCAGTACCACTCCAATGGCACAACATGTTTGCACCTCCATATGCTGTTTGTGATCTAATCTTGTCAGCTCCTGGTGCAGTAGATCAGGTATGTCACACAAGAAGCCGAATTCAAGGCAAAGCTCAGTAGGTAAAAGTTTTGTGAAAGTTTTGTTCCTTGCCCACAGCAATGTCTTCCAGTTGCTTCCGGTCCCCTTCAGCAGGTCTGACTGATGCTCCTGTGGGAACCAACGTTCACTTCCCATTCTGGGTCAGCATCATTTCAGTGCAGGTTCCTGTATGTGCCACCACCACTGCTGGAACTGGGCTGGGCTCTGGGGCTCGTTTTGCCTTGAACCACCAAAGCTCACGTGTGTCACTTTGAAGCAAAACAGCAGTCTGTCTACATCACTCAACCACATACATGCACTGCCCAAGGGCAAGCAAGACTTTGCCTTGCGCTTGTAGCGAGAAGGAACCGCTGTGCTCCCATTAAATGCTGTCCAGTCATCTGCAGGGCGGTGTAGCTCTGGGTCGGCACCCCACAGGTCACTCACTTGTTTCTTTTTCTTGCTCTCCTTCTGATGTAGCCCATCTTTCATCTGCTTCGCTATCTTCTGAACCCTAGCGTGTTCATGCAGGGAGCCTGAGGTCAAGACTGTGAGCAACGCACGACCATATGACATGCGTCACTCACCCTTGATGCCGAGCCGAGCCCTGGATTTGGCCCCAGCGCGTTTTGTGGTGTCCACCTCTGGAGTGGTACTCGTGCGTCGCCGCTTTGGCATAGCCCCATCGCCCTCATTGTCGAGAAACCAGGTCCGTGGCGGTTCCACTGCACCCGCTATCGGCTTGGGCCACGCCACACCTTTGTGAGGATCTGTCTTACGCTTCTTCCCCATCTATGGAGCGAGCGAGACGAGCGCCGTTCACTTGTTTTTTGAAAAGGCAAAGTCTGCCAAAGAGGCAAACTCGCGGGGTGGCCGGGTCACTTGTTTTTCAGATACGTATTAACCTGGACTCAGCCGCAGCTCTCGCTGCTTAGTCCATACGGCCTGCGCTCATGCGGGGGTGCTTCGTCGCGCTAGTTCCCATCGCCAACACGTGTCCTGGGGTCACTGAGGCCGAGATTGATACCTCGTCGCCGCCGCCGGTCCGCGCGGGGCCCGCAATGGAGGAAATGGGGTTGGAGGGCCATCACGGACACAGTCGATCCCTGCTGGACAATGGAGACCCACCAGCAGAGTATCCAGAGGCCGACTTTGCCCGGATCTCCCGGGTCCTCGTTCCGGCGACACTGGCGTCATTTTCCGTGGGATCCCCGGGTACCGAGCTCGAATTCGCCCTATAGTGAGTCGTATTACAATTCACTGGCCGTCGTTTTACAA
>ENA-OWMU01000022-OWMU01000022.1-marine-metagenome-genome-assembly--contig:-NODE-22-length-8505-cov-5.043071_pt1 | contig 8505 bp, 3 predicted proteins | sample MGYA00248940_ERZ651137 | MGnify/ENA primary metagenome ERZ651137 (study PRJEB26858, sample SAMN05422230) | marine metagenome | place: Canada:British Columbia, Canada | study: EMG produced TPA metagenomics...
CGCACACGAGCAAAAATAACCTATCCAGCCCGTTTCCAGCTTGTTGCGGCGATGAATCCCAGCCCTACCGGACATTATCAGGGAAACCATAACCGCTGCACGCCAGAACAGACATTACGTTATCTCAACCGGCTCTCGGGGCCCTTTCTCGACCGCTTCGATCTCTCACTGGAGATCCCATTACCACCCCCCGGCATTTTGAGTAAAACGGTAGTGCCGGGAGAAAGCAGCGCCACCGTTAAACAACGCGTAATGGCCGCCAGAGAGCGCCAATTTAAGCGGCAGAATAAACTGAATGCCTGGCTGGATAGTCCGGAAATACGCCAATTCTGCAAACTTGAGAGCGAAGATGCGATGTGGTTGGAAGGAACACTGATCCATCTGGGGTTATCGATTCGTGCCTGGCAGCGGTTATTGAAAGTTGCACGAACCATTGCTGATATTGATCAGTCTGACATTATCACACGTCAGCATTTGCAGGAGGCAGTTAGCTATCGAGCGATTGACCGTTTGCTCATCCATCTGCAGAAACTACTGACATAAAAAAAGGGCATTTCGCCCTTTTTATTAATCGTCAGAATCGGTGTAGTCTTCAGCACCTTCAACCTGCGGTTTACCGCCGGAAAGGGTGTGAAAACGTTTTGGACGCTTAATACGCGTCATATACTTGGACCACACGCGTTCTGCTTCTGTCACTGGCTCACGTTCGCCACGGCATACTGCTACGAAGAGTTTCTCTTCCTCGGTAACCGGCTCGCGTTTGCCAAGATCCAACTCATTGAAGGCATAACCATGACGCTCAAGCAGTTGTGCCTCTTTGATGGTGAAATCACCATGACGAGAGAATCCACGTGGATAATGTTTATTGTCGAAATATCGATTAGTCGTCGTAAAGCTTTCCGCCATCCTGCACGCTCCTAATTCTTTGACCGAGCTAGTTATGGCGCGGAGTATTAGTTACGCTTGACAGAGTGTAAAACAAAACATTTAAATCATAACGACAAATAATTTTGCGGAGAGCACTGTGGATACGGAATTGTTAAAAACTTTCCTGGAAGTTAGCCGAACGCGTCACTTTGGTCGAGCGGCTGAATCGCTCTATCTGACCCAGTCAGCAGTGAGCTTTCGAATCAGACAACTGGAAAATCAACTGGGTGTGAACCTTTTCACCCGCCACAGAAACAATATCCGTTTAACCGCTGCCGGTGAAAAACTACTGCCTTATGCAGAAACGCTCATGAGCACCTGGCAGGCCGCCCGTAAGGAGGTGGCGCATACCTCACGACATAACGAGTTTTCTATCGGTGCCAGCGCCTCGTTGTGGGAATGTATGCTTAATCAGTGGCTGGGACGCTTGTATCAAAATCAGGATGCCCATACAGGCTTACAGTTCGAAGCGCGAATTGCCCAACGGCAGTCTCTGGTAAAACAGCTGCATGAACGCCAGCTTGATCTTCTTATTACCACTGAAGCGCCCAAAATGGACGAATTTAGTAGTCAGTTGCTGGGATATTTCACTTTAGCGCTTTATACCAGTGCCCCTTCAAAACTAAAGGGAGATCTTAATTATCTGCGACTTGAGTGGGGGCCAGATTTTCAACAGCATGAGGCAGGTTTGATCGGTGCTGACGAAGTGCCCATTCTGACAACCAGTTCTGCTGAACTGGCACAGCAACAGATTGCGATGCTTAATGGTTGCACCTGGCTACCCGTCAGCTGGGCGCGTAAAAAAGGCGGCCTGCATACCGTTGTCGATAGCACAACACTTCCACGACCGCTTTATGACATATGGCTACAAAATAGCGATAAAAATGCGTTGATTCGCGATCTTTTGAAAATTAACGTGCTGGATGAAGTGTATTAATATGAATGGCTGGCAAGGATGCCGGTAGAAGGATTTACTTCGGAGAGGGTTATTTCAGATAAAAAAAATCCTTAGCTTTCGCTAAGGATGATTTCTGGCAGGGGCGGAGAGACTCGAACTCCCAACACCCGGTTTTGGAGACCGGTGCTCTACCAATTGAACTACGCCCCTAATTAGGGTGGCGGAACGGACGGGACTCGAACCCGCGACCCCCTGCGTGACAGGCAGGTATTCTAACCGACTGAACTACCGCTCCACCGAATTCTTTTACAACCACCGGTTTTATGACCGGCTTACTGCTTAATTTGATGCCTGGCAGTTCCCTACTCTCGCATGGGGAGACCCCACACTACCATCGGCGCTACGGCGTTTCACTTCTGAGTTCGGCATGGGGTCAGGTGGGACCACCGCGCTACTGCCGCCAGGCAAATTCTGTTTTATCAGACCGCTTCTGCGTTCTGATTTAATCTGTATCAGGCTGAAAATCTTCTCTCAATCCGCCAAAACACCTTCGGCGTTGTAAGGTTAAGCCTCACGGTTCATTAGTACCGGTTAGCTCAACGCATCGCTGCGCTTACACACCCGGCCTATCAACGTCGTCGTCTTCAACGTTCCTTCAGGACTCTCAAGGAGTCAGGGAGAACTCATCTCGGGGCAAGTTTCGTGCTTAGATGCTTTCAGCACTTATCTCTTCCGCATTTAGCTACCGGGCAGTGCCATTGGCATGACAACCCGAACACCAGTGATGCGTCCACTCCGGTCCTCTCGTACTAGGAGCAGCCCCCCTCAGTTCTCCAGCGCCCACGGCAGATAGGGACCGAACTGTCTCACGACGTTCTAAACCCAGCTCGCGTACCACTTTAAATGGCGAACAGCCATACCCTTGGGACCTACTTCAGCCCCAGGATGTGATGAGCCGACATCGAGGTGCCAAACACCGCCGTCGATATGAACTCTTGGGCGGTATCAGCCTGTTATCCCCGGAGTACCTTTTATCCGTTGAGCGATGGCCCTTCCATTCAGAACCACCGGATCACTATGACCTGCTTTCGCACCTGCTCGCGCCGTCACGCTCGCAGTCAAGCTGGCTTATGCCATTGCACTAACCTCCTGATGTCCGACCAGGATTAGCCAACCTTCGTGCTCCTCCGTTACTCTTTAGGAGGAGACCGCCCCAGTCAAACTACCCACCAGACACTGTCCGCAACCCGGATTACGGGTCAACGTTAGAACATCAAACATTAAAGGGTGGTATTTCAAGGTCGGCTCCATGCAGACTGGCGTCCACACTTCAAAGCCTCCCACCTATCCTACACATCAAGGCTCAATGTTCAGTGTCAAGCTATAGTAAAGGTTCACGGGGTCTTTCCGTCTTGCCGCGGGTACACTGCATCTTCACAGCGAGTTCAATTTCACTGAGTCTCGGGTGGAGACAGCCTGGCCATCATTACGCCATTCGTGCAGGTCGGAACTTACCCGACAAGGAATTTCGCTACCTTAGGACCGTTATAGTTACGGCCGCCGTTTACCGGGGCTTCGATCAAGAGCTTCGCCTTGCGGCTAACCCCATCAATTAACCTTCCGGCACCGGGCAGGCGTCACACCGTATACGTCCACTTTCGTGTTTGCACAGTGCTGTGTTTTTAATAAACAGTTGCAGCCAGCTGGTATCTTCGACTGATTTCAGCTCCACGAGCAAGTCGCTTCACCTACATATCAGCGTGCCTTCTCCCGAAGTTACGGCACCATTTTGCCTAGTTCCTTCACCCGAGTTCTCTCAAGCGCCTTGGTATTCTCTACCTGACCACCTGTGTCGGTTTGGGGTACGATTTGATGTTACCTGATGCTTAGAGGCTTTTCCTGGAAGCAGGGCATTTGTTGCTTCAGCACCGTAGTGCCTCGTCATCACGCCTCAGCCTTGATTTTCCGGATTTGCCTGGAAAACCAGCCTACACGCTTAAACCGGGACAACCGTCGCCCGGCCAACATAGCCTTCTCCGTCCCCCCTTCGCAGTAACACCAAGTACAGGAATATTAACCTGTTTCCCATCGACTACGCCTTTCGGCCTCGCCTTAGGGGTCGACTCACCCTGCCCCGATTAACGTTGGACAGGAACCCTTGGTCTTCCGGCGAGCGGGCTTTTCACCCGCTTTATCGTTACTTATGTCAGCATTCGCACTTCTGATACCTCCAGCATGCCTCACAGCACACCTTCGCAGGCTTACAGAACGCTCCCCTACCCAACAACGCATAAGCGTCGCTGCCGCAGCTTCGGTGCATGGTTTAGCCCCGTTACATCTTCCGCGCAGGCCGACTCGACCAGTGAGCTATTACGCTTTCTTTAAATGATGGCTGCTTCTAAGCCAACATCCTGGCTGTCTGGGCCTTCCCACATCGTTTCCCACTTAACCATGACTTTGGGACCTTAGCTGGCGGTCTGGGTTGTTTCCCTCTTCACGACGGACGTTAGCACCCGCCGTGTGTCTCCCGTGATAACATTCTCCGGTATTCGCAGTTTGCATCGGGTTGGTAAGTCGGGATGACCCCCTTGCCGAAACAGTGCTCTACCCCCGGAGATGAATTCACGAGGCGCTACCTAAATAGCTTTCGGGGAGAACCAGCTATCTCCCGGTTTGATTGGCCTTTCACCCCCAGCCACAAGTCATCCGCTAATTTTTCAACATTAGTCGGTTCGGTCCTCCAGTTAGTGTTACCCAACCTTCAACCTGCCCATGGCTAGATCACCGGGTTTCGGGTCTATACCCTGCAACTTAACGCCCAGTTAAGACTCGGTTTCCCTTCGGCTCCCCTATTCGGTTAACCTTGCTACAGAATATAAGTCGCTGACCCATTATACAAAAGGTACGCAGTCACACGCCTAAGCGTGCTCCCACTGCTTGTACGTACACGGTTTCAGGTTCTTTTTCACTCCCCTCGCCGGGGTTCTTTTCGCCTTTCCCTCACGGTACTGGTTCACTATCGGTCAGTCAGGAGTATTTAGCCTTGGAGGATGGTCCCCCCATATTCAGACAGGATACCACGTGTCCCGCCCTACTCATCGAGCTCACAGCATGTGCATTTTTGTGTACGGGGCTGTCACCCTGTATCGCGCGCCTTTCCAGACGCTTCCACTAACACACACACTGATTCAGGCTCTGGGCTGCTCCCCGTTCGCTCGCCGCTACTGGGGGAATCTCGGTTGATTTCTTTTCCTCGGGGTACTTAGATGTTTCAGTTCCCCCGGTTCGCCTCATTAACCTATGGATTCAGTTAATGATAGTGTGTCGAAACACACTGGGTTTCCCCATTCGGAAATCGCCGGTTATAACGGTTCATATCACCTTACCGACGCTTATCGCAGATTAGCACGTCCTTCATCGCCTCTGACTGCCAGGGCATCCACCGTGTACGCTTAGTCGCTTAACCTCACAACCCGAAGATGTTTCTTTCGATTCATCATCGTGTTGCGAAAATTTGAGAGACTCACGAACAACTTTCGTTGTTCAGTGTTTCAATTTTCAGCTTGATCCAGATTTTTAAAGAGCAAATATCTCAAACATCACCCGAAGATGAGTTTTGAGATATTAAGGTCGGCGACTTTCACTCACAAACCAGCAAGTGGCGTCCCCTAGGGGATTCGAACCCCTGTTACCGCCGTGAAAGGGCGGTGTCCTGGGCCTCTAGACGAAGGGGACACGAAAATTGCTTATCACGCGTTGCGTGATATTTTCGTGTAGGGTGAGCTTTCATTAATAGAAAGCGAACGGCCTTATTCTCTTCAGCCTCACTCCCAACGCGTAAACGCCTTGCTATTCACTTTTCATCAGACAATCTGTGTGAGCACTGCAAAGTACGCTTCTTTAAGGTAAGGAGGTGATCCAACCGCAGGTTCCCCTACGGTTACCTTGTTACGACTTCACCCCAGTCATGAATCACAAAGTGGTAAGCGCCCTCCCGAAGGTTAAGCTACCTACTTCTTTTGCAACCCACTCCCATGGTGTGACGGGCGGTGTGTACAAGGCCCGGGAACGTATTCACCGTGGCATTCTGATCCACGATTACTAGCGATTCCGACTTCATGGAGTCGAGTTGCAGACTCCAATCCGGACTACGACGCACTTTATGAGGTCCGCTTGCTCTCGCGAGGTCGCTTCTCTTTGTATGCGCCATTGTAGCACGTGTGTAGCCCTGGTCGTAAGGGCCATGATGACTTGACGTCATCCCCACCTTCCTCCAGTTTATCACTGGCAGTCTCCTTTGAGTTCCCGGCCGGACCGCTGGCAACAAAGGATAAGGGTTGCGCTCGTTGCGGGACTTAACCCAACATTTCACAACACGAGCTGACGACAGCCATGCAGCACCTGTCTCACGGTTCCCGAAGGCACATTCTCATCTCTGAAAACTTCCGTGGATGTCAAGACCAGGTAAGGTTCTTCGCGTTGCATCGAATTAAACCACATGCTCCACCGCTTGTGCGGGCCCCCGTCAATTCATTTGAGTTTTAACCTTGCGGCCGTACTCCCCAGGCGGTCGACTTAACGCGTTAGCTCCGGAAGCCACGCCTCAAGGGCACAACCTCCAAGTCGACATCGTTTACGGCGTGGACTACCAGGGTATCTAATCCTGTTTGCTCCCCACGCTTTCGCACCTGAGCGTCAGTCTTCGTCCAGGGGGCCGCCTTCGCCACCGGTATTCCTCCAGATCTCTACGCATTTCACCGCTACACCTGGAATTCTACCCCCCTCTACGAGACTCAAGCTTGCCAGTATCAGATGCAGTTCCCAGGTTGAGCCCGGGGATTTCACATCTGACTTAACAAACCGCCTGCGTGCGCTTTACGCCCAGTAATTCCGATTAACGCTTGCACCCTCCGTATTACCGCGGCTGCTGGCACGGAGTTAGCCGGTGCTTCTTCTGCGGGTAACGTCAATGAGCAAAGGTATTAACTTTACTCCCTTCCTCCCCGCTGAAAGTACTTTACAACCCGAAGGCCTTCTTCATACACGCGGCATGGCTGCATCAGGCTTGCGCCCATTGTGCAATATTCCCCACTGCTGCCTCCCGTAGGAGTCTGGACCGTGTCTCAGTTCCAGTGTGGCTGGTCATCCTCTCAGACCAGCTAGGGATCGTCGCCTAGGTGAGCCGTTACCCCACCTACTAGCTAATCCCATCTGGGCACATCCGATGGCAAGAGGCCCGAAGGTCCCCCTCTTTGGTCTTGCGACGTTATGCGGTATTAGCTACCGTTTCCAGTAGTTATCCCCCTCCATCAGGCAGTTTCCCAGACATTACTCACCCGTCCGCCACTCGTCAGCAAAGAAGCAAGCTTCTTCCTGTTACCGTTCGACTTGCATGTGTTAGGCCTGCCGCCAGCGTTCAATCTGAGCCATGATCAAACTCTTCAATTTAAAAGTTTGATGCTCAAAGAATTAAACTTCGTAATGAATTACGTGTTCACTCTTGAGACTTGGTATTCATTTTTCGTCTTGCGACGTTAAGAATCCGTATCTTCGAGTGCCCACACAGATTGTCTGATAAATTGTTAAAGAGCAGTGCCGCTTCGCTTTTTCTCAGCGGCGCGGGGTGTGCATAATACGCCTTCCCGCTACAGAGTCAAGCATTTATTTTTGCTTTCTCTGCCGGAGTTCTCAGGAGAACCCCGCTGACCCGGCGGCGTGTTTGCCGTTGTTCCGTGTCAGTGGTGGCGCATTATAGGGAGTTATTCCGGCCTGACAAGAGGAAATTTAAAATAATTTTCTGACCGCGCAACATTCAACCAAATCAGCCTAAAACTGCCAGTTTTTCGAGCGTTTCGAAGCCGTAACGCTGTAAAACGGGCAATAATTGTTCAGCTCCTGGCGTCATTGCCATACAAAAGGCAATATTCGCATCGGCAGATTTTGCATCCGGGGCTTCATGTTCTAACAACCAGGCCGTTCGGCGAGCAATCGCTGCGCCAGAATCCACCAGCCGGGTTCCCTCTGGCAGCACTTGTAACAGTTCTTCTTGTAGTAGAGGGAAATGGGTGCAACCCAATACAACGGTATCTGGCGGCTCTTTCATTCTTAACCACGGGCGTAGGATACGTTTTAGTGCATCCAGAGAAACATCTTCGCCATGTAGCTTCGCTTCAGCCAACTCAACCATCTCTGCCGAGCCCAGCATTTCTATCTGGCATTCATTAGCGAAACGCGCGATCAGCTCATGAGTATAAGAACGTTTAACTGTTCCGCGGGTTGCCAGTAATCCGACAATGCCATTTGCCGTCAGACGTGCAGCAGGTTTAATCGCCGGCACGACACCAACAACCGGGAAGTCGAACTTTTCGCGTAATGCAGGAAGTGAAACGGTACTGGCAGTGTTGCAAGCGACCACAGCCGGCGCAAGGGGATAACGTTCTTGCACCGCGGTGACAATTGCCACCACTCGCTCAACAATAAACGCTTCGCTTTTTTCGCCATACGGGAAAGCGACGTTATCGAAAGCATAAATGTAATGGAGATCCGGTAAGAGATGCCGGATCTCGTCATAGACCGACAACCCACCGACGCCGGAGTCAAACACCAGCACGGTGGGACGTGGTTCAGAAGGTGTAGCTGCCAGACAAGGTGTATTCCCGTCCTGCAGTTTGGTAGCCATA
>ENA-OWMU01000024-OWMU01000024.1-marine-metagenome-genome-assembly--contig:-NODE-24-length-7345-cov-2.884425_pt1 | contig 7345 bp, 9 predicted proteins | sample MGYA00248940_ERZ651137 | MGnify/ENA primary metagenome ERZ651137 (study PRJEB26858, sample SAMN05422230) | marine metagenome | place: Canada:British Columbia, Canada | study: EMG produced TPA metagenomics...
CGGGGCTGTTGGTGTTAAGATTTTCAACGTCACGAACCGGGCTGTTTTCAATGTGACCGGCCTTGATGGCCCACTTGAACAACTGCGACAATGACTTCAAAAGATTGTTTGCTGCCGCAGGGGTTTCCATCTTCTCGTCCCTCAATGACCTAACATTGCGAGTTTTCATGTCCGCGAAAGGGAAGTGTCCATACTTCTCACACAAGGAGTCTAACTGCGCCCGACGTGGCTTCTGTGTTTCTTTTGCGTCGAGTTGCAGGAAATCGGAGGAGCGGTAGTAGTGCTCGACCAGCCAACGGAATGAACCTTTGCTGGCGGGCAAACGTCCACGCTTATCCTTGGTCTTTGGGTTGGCCACAAGGGCTGTACGGTACTCAGCATCAAATTCAGGGGTGCCCACGGTCTCCCTGAGCCGAACCTTTTGATCAGGCCGCCGGAGATAAACGCGGACGTTACCGTGCCGGTCCCTGTCCTCGACAATATATTTGTAGTTCCTTGTGCCGGTGCCGTCGCGCATTACGACTTTCATGTAGATTCTCCTTGAATTTCATCCCACGGGTTTGCCTTGTCCTTGTTGGGCAACTCCGCGAACGCTTCATCAACTTGTACTCGGTCCCATATCTTCCGTCCGTCAATCTGTTTTGGCTGGGGCATCCTGCCATCATCAACCATTTCATCAAACTTCGAGGTCCCAACCCCAACGAACTCCGCCCCCATGGCACGGGACAATCCGCGCGGGGCGAGGGAAGGCGGCAGAACGGACGGTTTGGGTTGAGTCATTCTGTCTCGCGATCCTTATCCAAAAAATCAGCCATCATCTCAAAAATTTCACCGGGGATAAGCCGCTGGCTGATAAGCCTTGATGATTGTTCTTCGAGCCCAAAATTAAGAAGCATTACGCTGTCAGGGATCGAAATCATTACTCCCCGAATATCAGGCCAACAATCTATTTTAAGACTTCCGATCTTCTTTGGGTTTCTTGTAAGAATTGATGTCCTCAAGAAGAAGCCAAACGTGAGGTTGAACGGGTCGGATTCATCAAGCTGGTAAATATCGATAGCCGATGAAGCTGATGATTCGTCGTTCAATTGCCAACGGGTCCGAGGTTTCAGGGCTGCCAGTTTCTTAACTGCCTTAACACAATGCATAGCCTGATCAGACCCGCCAAGGGCCATAATCAGATTGGCGCAGTGAGTTGCGTCTACTGGTTCGGCCTTCTGATCACCGACGCTCCGCGCACGAGGCCATAAACCTTCCGTCCGGAGATACTTTAGCCGCGCCTCAAGATCACGCCGGTCCAAGCCTTCCATACGCTCCAGTAAATAATCGATAATCTCTGTTGGCTTTCTCATATTTTGCCCTTGTTTAATTCGGGGATTAATATCAGTAATAATTATAAGAAAATATTTTCCGATTGTCAACAGTTTGTGCCAACTATTCTAGAAGACGCTCCACCCGAAGGCAGGGCAAACTTTTCAATGTGGTTTTGGTTGAGATTAAGTCTGTGACTGGCGGCGATATTGATCGTTGATCGGGAAAGTAGCGCCGCACCCGTAGATATGCCAGACTTCGCCGGGATCAGATGCAGGGGCGGTAATTATGAAACGAATATTATTGATAGCGTTGCTGGTCGGTGTGGTGTCACCGGCTTGGGGCGAAGTTGATTACTTTATTAGCGGGAACGCTTTACTCATTAGCTGCCAAGCTCCAAAAGGATCGATAGATCGTGTTGCTTGTAGTGGTTACATCATGGGGTTCTATGATGCTCTCGGAGATGCTGATACTGAACGTGGAATGGGTCGGGGGTTTGGCGATGTAAAGTTCTGTAGACCAAAGGGTGCCACCCCAGATCAAATGGCAGATATTGTGAAAAAGTATCTTGAAGACAACCCTCAAGTTCGCCATGAAGGCGTCCCCGCATATATAGCGGTTGCATTGTACAAAGCATGGCCATGCCCCAAGTAACGGAGTTCACCCCATGACCCGCCTGATCATCGCCGCGCTGCTCGCGCTGACCATCGCCGGAAACGCTGGGAGTGTAAGGGGACAGCAGACAGGACAAAAAGAGATGGATGTTCTGACAGGATATAAAGAGGTAGACGATCTGACGTTCCTAGGAATGGTCTACAGGCTGATTTGCAAACGGGAAAACTCGACGACCATCTATGACGACAAGTTCATGGGCACACCATTGGGTATTAAGGGAGGTGTCGCGACGATTATCGACCTTGAGAAGCGCACGATTAAGGATGCTCATTTAGCACTCACGACGCCGATCCATGCCAAGTTTAAAGCGATTATGTGGGAAGGCACATACAGCAAACGCATCCGTATCATTGGGAAATGGCATATAAGTACGGTCCGAGTAATCGTGGACATCATTAGTTCTTCTAGCGGTATAGATGAAATAGTATTCTCTAAAACCGTTCAAAATCCTGACATCCACCCCGGCCTATCTATTGAATGGGGCAAATGTAGTCCATTACCACCGAAATGAATACTTGATCGCGCATCACCTCCCCTTCGCCCCCATTTCATCTGCGACCTCGTCTACCATGGGTGTCGGCAACCAGATTCGCTCCGGTGAATGAATACCCTTATTTCTTTCGCCAATCCCAAGGCGGTTCACATTCACCGCCCCACATACCGGCCTTGGCCCTCATGGCTCCGTGTTCTTCGTACAAGTACCGCTCCGAGTATTGCCGGTAAGCTCTTGCTAATCCAGCTTTGACCATTTCCCTGTTGATGTCCATGTCCCCAACTTCGCATGAGCCGATAATCCGCCCGTACTTGTCTTTACCGTTCTCAGAGCAAGTTACTTCCTTGCCATCGGTCATGGTCTTGAGAAACGCCGTCGCGTCCTGTCCGGCCATCCATGGGTTGCCAGCCGCATCTTTACATTCCTGTTTCGTCTCTGGGGCGTCGATGCCGTGAAGCCGTATCTTGGTTTCCCCGATCCAGATGGTATCCCCGTCAACAACACGGGCGGTCCCAGTGATGCCAGCTTCCGCAAAAGATGGGACGAAAAACAAGACAGCGATGAGGACAAGGCGTAACATAGTGGAATGATAGCAGAGAAAAGCATCACCCTGCTGGCTGTTGTTTCCATTACGATTTTGTCGACAGGCTGTCGCAATCAACTGTCGCAGTTCACTACGGCCAATCAACAGTCACAGCTGGCCTCGGCCAGTAAGGATTGCTCTCGGCTACAAAGCAACGAATACAGTCTATTAGGGCTTGGCGCTTCCAGCCGGTACGTACTTTATGCGGCGGTCAAAGCCCGCGAAGAAGCCCGTGCCGAGGCGCTGAAAACTCACTTGAAGACCTATTCAAAACCACGACAATCGCCATCATTAGCCAAGCTGGCTAAGTCAGAGGCTAACCTATTTGAGGAAACATTGAAGTTTGATGCCGTGAACCTTGCACTCGATAAATCCGAGGAACGGGCCAATACAGGGAAGGTACAGTTGGGCGAGTGCTTTGGCGTCGGATTTTCTGGTAGCCGAGCTGCCAAGAATTACACCGAAACCAAAGAAGCTATTTCCGAACATAGAGGTTATGTGACCAGAGACTTGAAGAGGGCACAAGATAAGAACCATGTTGCAGTTGAACGGGTCGCTTTAGTTGAGCGCTGGCAGACAGAAAGTCTTCGTTACCTGAAACGCAACGCTAGTGATGTTGAATTTGAGATAGTTGAAGTGGATAGGACTGACTATCAGAACAAGAATACCCTCGTTGTGATCGCTGTCACCAACTCCACGACCACGAAGATATTGAAGCCCCGTATTTACGAGGGCACTTCCCTACCTATAATCGTTTCATTGTCGGATAGTTTTGGTAATTCCTACAATATCCGTAAGTATCCCTCTGCTCCGAATATCCGGCCAGGAATAACCAAGATATTCGAGTATGTGTTCAGCGACCTTCCCCTAGAAAATGCAAAATTCGTTCGTATCTCTTTATATCCAGGATCGTACGGATTGAGCCAAATTGTAAACCTAGACATCCCTACTGAGGTATTCTTCGGAGGAATGGAACAACCCCGCATGAAGTCAAATTCTGACAATTAGCCTACGTAATACAAGTACGATATTTATGTCGGGAGCTGGCCCTAGCTAAAGAGGATTCTCAAAACAATTCATTATTCCAAAGTTATCGGGATCAACTGGCGCAAGAACAATGAAAAGCAGTCTAGTACATAATCTATTTGGACTAATTTATTCATTTTTGTTTTTGTTTTCCGTTTCTGCGCAAGCACAGGAGAACAGGGTAAATCTCACCATGAACGAGAAGGTCATCTTTGCGGCGTTGATCCATCAATTTAAGTTGACCCATCAATTCGATAGTTCAAAATTTTCAGGTTCAATCAGGTTGAAGGAAATTAAGGAACAGGTGGTCAAGTTGCTGGAGTGCGGAAAACCGTATTGCGAACTGAATATCAAGTTGAAGGAGGGTAGTAATTTCTGTGTCTCAGGTAGTAAAAAATTGTTTTCCAACAAATTCTTATTTTTCCTAACAAATGAATTTAAAGATCAAAATTCAAAATTCGTCTATTTGGAAGGTAATCGTTACGCATTGAGGCCTGTCGAAGACGATGAAATTATGGACCGAATTACAACACCTTGGAAACCAGAAACCCTCTGTTCCTCTGTACACAATGTATCTGGTCTTCGCCAAGAAATGGAAAATAAATACATTTTAGATATTGATACCAGAGATATTGTTACCAGCGGTTACCGGGGTTTAGGTGTATTTTACGTAACCCCTTATCATCTCACTGTAACTAACGATAATCACATCGTTTACAGTACAGGACCAACTTCATTTATTCATTATACCTATTGATTAAAACATTTTGAACATCTGAGCCTTTTTCATAGTGGAAGATCAAGCTCATCTTGGTTTGATGTTACACACACCCGTCACGTTCTTTACAGGAAGTAAAAGGGGTTTTCCAAAATTTTCAAAATTGTAGGTGTTATGGGCAGCAAGAGCCCCCAGTGCTCCGGCCCGCTAGGGGGTGCCCCCCGCCTTTGTGAAAACCTGAGCGGAATTAAGTATGTCCGCAGCGTCGTTGGCTTCGACCCTTGGTATTGCCCAGACCATGAAGCCGTCGGGCTGTTGGCACTGTTTATTCGCCTTGTGGCCTTGCTTCGATGGCCCACAGGGGGAAGCATCCCTTTCCATCAATCAACACCCTTAATCACCTGATAGACAGGTGCCAGAACCGGGGCATAAGGCGGCTCAGACTATGTCTTATCTGTCAACCGATCTAAGAATGAGTGGACAATAAACCTATGTATGCTATGATATACATGGGTTACCGCTTATAGAATTGGAGTATTAAAATGCCAAAAAGAACCCCAGCCGTCGCATATCTTCGGACCTCATCCATGAACAGTGTCGGTGCAGACAAGCACAGTGCCCGACGCCAAGCTGAGGCCGCTCAGGCTTACGCCAATGCCAATAGATTAAACATAACCGTCATATTCTTTGATCCCGGTGTCAGTGGTGCCGACCCTGTTGATGAGCGTCCGGGGTTCTGTGCCATGCTTGATTACATGAATGGGAACGGTGCGCGGACGATCCTTGTCGAGAACGCCAGTCGGTTCGCGCGGGACCTTGTTGTTCAAATAACAGGCTACGATTATTTAAAGAACTTGGGCTATGCCCTGATCCCAGCCGATGCGCCGGATCACTTCACCAATGAAACGCCGACCGCTGTCATGGTCCGGCAAATCCTCGGTGCGGTATCGCAGTTCGACCGGGCCACCATTGTTCACCGACTGCGCAAGGCTAGGAAAAGCAGACGTAAGGAAACTAAGCAGAAGGGTAATGACGGTTGGTGTGAAGGACCGAAGCCGCCTGCGCCGGAACTGGTTAAAGAGGCCAAACGGCTGCACTGGAAGAGTCCACTGACAGGCAAACGCAAGTCGCTTCGGGCGGTCGCACGGGAACTGGCGGTATCAAAGGCGGCGAATCCGTCAGATGATCGAAAGAAAGAACTCAGGGCCAAAGGTTATTCCATCCCAACCGACAAGCCGTACAGCGCAGAAGGAATAAGGAAGTTGTTGGCGCGTGGTGAAAAGCCGGGAAGGCCCCGCAAGAAACTAGACCGAGCCGCGTGAAAGACAGAGCGAGCCAGATTCAGGTAAGGTCCATCAAGGACAGGTCACCGCCCAGAGGCGGTCCCGGTTCACCGGGAGACCTCTTCCTTCCATTTGTAAGACGTTTTTTAAGTAACTCTTTGATGTAGAAGGGGAAATCCCGACGCTTTGAAAAGTCGATTTTTGGCTTATTTCTGGGCCTGAAAAGCGGCGTCCATTGCTTCCAGAAGCACCCCCTGATCATTGGCCGGAACGATGAAAGAATCATGGATCGGAAGCGAGACAATTCCCTGTTTCCGAAGCAGCAACATGACGTTTTCGGCGATACGACTATCAAGGTTCTGTAATTCCCGACCGATGCCCGAATTGAAATAATGCTCCACCGGTGTATGCCGTTGCTTGATGGCTGCGATCAGCTTGACCGCCTTCTGGCGTGATCCCTGTCCGCCAATTTCGTCAGCAACTGCCCCCAGAGCCGCCTTATTGTTGTCGGCGTTCAACAAGACGTTAAAGGCAACCTTGCAAAGGTCACGGTCCCAGCCGTCGAGGGTATAGGCGTCACCATCAAGGGGCTTCCCGGCCATGTCGTAAAGGAGCCTAGGGTGCAATTGCTCGTAGTCCTCTTCTACTGTCGCCTTTCCGTCCATGGTGATGTAAGGGCGATAAATCTTTGGAATATTCTGCACCCCATGGCCATAGAAGCGCCCACCAAGGTTCCAGCCCCTGTTAAACACCCGATAAAGGGTGTTCTGAGCCAGATAGGCAACGGGTTGTCCCTGCTTCTCAGGTGCCGTTTTGGGGAAACGAATCACATTCCCGTCGCGCTCTTGACCGGGGGCATCAATATCAAGGGAAATGGACTGTATTGCCTCATTGATTTCTTCCAGTTTCCGCCTCATGCGACACGTCCGTTCGGTGTTCTTATAGTCCAGCAGCCGCTTTTTGGCGTCCTTGAGAACCACCAACTCGGCGGGCCGGTACCGGATCAAGGGCATGGTGACGGCCTCGATCAAGGCGGGCGTGGCGCGGAAAATTGACTGCCAGCCAACGTCCGGTCCTTGAGGGGCTTTAACGTGCTCAAACAATCCCAACAGGGCCAGTTCGTCAACTGTCGGGGGCACCGTCGAATAAGCGTAGTTCGGTCCCTGATAGCGTTTTTTCCCGGGGTAGAAATTGTGGTTGCGGCTGTAGCTGATCCAGCGGTTAAGTCCTTCCGCTTCCTGAACGGCGTCCAGAAT
>ENA-OWMU01000029-OWMU01000029.1-marine-metagenome-genome-assembly--contig:-NODE-29-length-4890-cov-3.839809_pt1 | contig 4890 bp, 8 predicted proteins | sample MGYA00248940_ERZ651137 | MGnify/ENA primary metagenome ERZ651137 (study PRJEB26858, sample SAMN05422230) | marine metagenome | place: Canada:British Columbia, Canada | study: EMG produced TPA metagenomics...
CGATTTTGTCGGGTATCAATTATCCAAATTGTCCTCAACTGAATAAAGTTTCCGTTGGGTGCTTGGAGTTCACCGTCTATAATGAATTTTTCGCCGTGGGCAGTTGTGACAGTATTTACAACGTTACAGGATTGAGCAATTCCTATCAAACCTTGCTGAAGGATATCTGTATTTTGTTCATTGAAACCAACCGCTCAGAGATATCGCGCTTTTGTCTTACCAGTTGAGTACGATACAGATAATAAATATTCAGTCAATTTCTCTGGGCTAATGTAAGCATCACGATCACGGCGCAGCCTTTCAAGGGGCAAACCTACAGCGCACACCGTAAAGTTGGTTTCCGTCTCGTTCCTTTTTTGATGTGCCGTTCATTTGCTGTTGGTGAATGTCGCACGAGATGACTGGCACTACACGACTTTACTTTTCCTGACTGCCGGATTTTATTCCATTGTAATCATTTAATGCCAATTTTATACTTGCAATAACTAATTCCGGGTCATCTACTTGAATGGCATGTTCGGATTCAGAACTATATAAGAATTTTCCGTATCTCAATGGATAAAGAAGCTCCATCCATCGTTTCATTTTAATGTTGCTATCAATCCTGAACATTTTCTCTCTATCATAGATTGTAGGGGTTTCATCTGGATAGAGTGTAAATCCTCCTGCCATTAGAAAGTGCACAGGCACATCGGGCAATGGATTAGGACTAGACTCTTCATCTAATTCACCCTGTATTTTTACTTCCTCGACATGATGTTTTGGACCATTAAGCAAAAATTGTTCACCGTAATATTCATAAACAGCAAAAATTGAATCAATTTGATTTTCACTTAACCCGATTGCCTGATAAGGCAATCTACCATCTCCTTTTTTCTTTGTAAAATCATGAGGGTCAACAAAAATGAGGCCAGCGATTTCCTCAGGATAATACGAAGCAAAGCTCCTTGTATAACAAGCTCCAAAAGAATGCCCAACTAATAGATATGGAGGATTAAGCCCTTTCTCATTGAGCATCGCTCTGAGATTATCAACGATATGTTTCATTGTTGGGGGAAGACCATCATCTTCTGAAAGACCAATTCGAGGTCTATTATATGCGAAAACGGCAGATTCTTTAGAAATTTCATTAATGACTTTTTTCCAGGATTTAAATTTCGAACCACGTCCGTTTTCGAATACAATAACAGGTTTTTGGGCTTGATTATTTTCCAATCCCGCAATTAGAACTTCAACTCTTTTTTCATTTACAATCATGAAATCACCTTGTCCATAGACATCACAATGGACTACAATAATTAGCGTAATTATCAAAATTGTGACTATAGAACTTGCTCTTTTCATAAGGAATTCTCCAGCGAAGGGGCATTGAAGTTGTGGTTGGATATTGCTTTTTCTGCGCGATTTTCTGGTTTTGAGTTTGTCTGCGCTGCTTTCATTTAACGTTTTACACCCACGAACCTGCCGATGGTTTTCCGGCAGGTTGAGGGAGTGGGGTAAGGAAGGGTGCGTGGGTGTGGTGTTATGAGATTTGGCATTTTACCATCAGTAAAGCGATAAAGAGGCACAATTGAATTTCTGGTTTTTCGTTTTTATTCTGTAACTTCAAAAATGTGGTCGGTGAGCCAGGCTATCAGATTATCTCGCGTGATCTGACTGGAGGCAACGCCCAAAATCAGATTTTCCTGCTCATCTACACTGGCTTGGATTTCATGCCCATTAAGAATTAGGAAAACTTCCATTGCAGCATGACCCAATCGTTTATTCCCATCAACAAATGGGTGGTTCTGCACCAAAGAAAAACATAATGCCCCAGCTTTTTCAATCAGCGTAGGATAAAGATCTTGTCCCCCAAAAGTCATACGGGGTTGTGCAATGGCCGATTCTAATCCGCCAAGACCACGCAACCCCGAAGCACCACCACTTTGATCCATAATACGTCTGTGAAGCTCAATGATTTCAGATAAAGAAAGATACCGCATTAACTCAACCTTCTGTAAAGCTCTTTATTCTTCTTTAATACATGTTGAGTAGCTGCTTCAAAATCCTCTTTTGGTTGGTCGAGTAAATCATTCAATGCTGCTTTGGCAAGTTCCTCTGGTTGAATACCAAGCCGTTTAGCAGTCGAATCCAATTTTTCATTTTGAGTTTCTGTCAAGTCGAACGAAAGCTTCATGTTATCTCCTTTGAGCATTAATTTGGGCGTTCTATAAAATCGCCAAATATTAGCTAAAGTTCAAGTGTGATTTTAAGTCGTTGTTTTTTGGTCTGCCTCATAATCGAGAATTCTATTACTCTCAAAATGCCATTTCTCATAACGATTGCCATTGCAGAAAGTGGCCGCGCTATAAAAAAGAGATCGGGATTTTATTCATAAGTTCAATGAATCAGATGCGGACATTTGGGTTGGGTGGTTGTGGGGAAGTGAACTGCAATGGCTTGTTACCTGTCTGTAGCCGTTTTGCATTCAGACAAAGCAAAAGAGGGGATGCTATCACTTTCTATCATGCTTTGTCTGTTTTTTATTTTTAGGTGTAAAAATCAAGCTGTCTGTTTTACCCGTTTATTATGGGGAGAAAGTTTAACTTCGATATTAAAATCAAGTTTGTCCTGAAGAACAGAAAAAATACCCGTCAAGTTATCCATCGTAGGATTGCCCTTGAGGGATAACATACGGTGAACACTCTTGCTTGATTTTTCCAATTTTTCAGCCAAGAGTTCAAACCCAATCGTTGAATTCACTAATTCTCTGAGAATCAAACGAGCCGTTTCAGGTTCACCATTTAAGAAACAGGAAACAGCTTCATTCATAAGTGCTGTAGCGAAATTAGGATCTTTTTCTGCTCGTTCTCTAATTGTCTGTTTGTAGTCGCGTGTCAGTGCCAATTTTACCTCCTAAGTCTGTATTCTTGTAACAGTTCTTTCGCTCGGTTAATATCCCTTTGTTGTTGCTTTTTTGTGCCACCGCCAAGCAAAACAATAAGGTCATCACCATCTTGCAATAAATAGATACGGTATCCTGGACCCCAATCTATTATGTATTCTCCGAGACCAGAAAACCACTTGATGTTTGACGTGTTGCCTTGTTCCATTCGAACCAAGGCAACAGACACTTTTGCCGCAGCTTGGACATTCAATTTGCCAAATCATTCTTTGAATGGGATCGAGCCATCTGCCCGAATGTATTCAGTAACTTTCATTTTATGAAAGTAACGTATATGTTACCTTTTGTCAACTGAGAAATTGATCAAAATAAATCATTGGGGTCTATGGTTTTTCCCCATTGTGTTTTTAAGTATTGGTTCAAAACTGTTATGACAGGTAACGGCTGGGCTTCACGAACCTGCCAGTGATTTTTCGGCAGGTTGTGGGATATTGGGTTCTGGTGGGGGACGTGAAGCTGTTGTTATAAGTTGTACCGATTTTTAAAATCAGTCAAAGCCATCACAGCGCACCATATATGTTTTTTTCTTTTCTGTCTTTTGGATGTAAAAATAGCCTGTAGTCGCTCGTTTTATTCAAAGCAATTTGATACAGGCCATTTGTAAGACTATTGTTTTAGGCAGCTTTTAATGGTGTTAGTTCTTGAGGTTCTAAAAATGGAAGATTTAATCGGCCAAGAACCGCATTGATCTGATCCAATGTCACTTTCATAGGTGCCGTAATTTCTAAACCAATCGGTACACCGTCAGCTTGGTAATCTACAATCAAGCCAGACCCAAAATCCTCTGTCTTAGCACTTTTAGCATTTGCTTCTCGCGGTAAATATAAATAGGCAGCAAGAGGTTTACCTTTACGAAATGTTACTTCCAAATAACGAGCTTTCATTGAGTCACCTTTAAATGGGGAAGGCGGTTACAACCACCAGTAAGTGATCTGTTTCGTCTGGCTCAACAATAATCTTCCAATCGCTTTGTTGGCCTCGGGTTTGAATCACATAGCGCCCCTCAATTTCATCTAATTCAAATGCATGGGCACGTTGTACCATTTCTCTCAAATCAATTTCGGTAAAATCTCTCTCTTCCATTCGCTTTTCGGCATGAGGCGAAATTTCTAATTCCCAATCCCACCACGCTGGCCAATTCATCTATCCCCCTTGAATGGTTTTCTGTCACGAATAAATATAGGGAAATGATGGTATTCTGGCGAGTGTCTTATTGATGGGAGTGATTGAGGTTGTGATTTCTCTCCGCGCTATTTGAGCTTTTAGATATGGAAAAATTGGTATTGCTTATAACGTCCTGTGATCCTCGAAGCCGCGAAGCGGTTTGCTGCGGAGCGAAGCGGAGCCGAGGATCATCATGTTATCGGCAGTCGCATCGGGGCGCCACTTTCAGTCCTTGAGATCAGGGCGAAAATACAGCGTGCGTCATAGATTGAATCTGTTTTTTGCCCTTTGCGCCAAAAAGTCTCCTTCACGAATCGTGTGCGCTAAGATTTCGGACATGCCAAATTGAGCGCAAATTCATCCAATTGGCGCGAAGCTCTTTTGGAATAGCTACATCCTTTTCCTAAATCGGCATCAACCTTTTGTCCCAGCAAGTAAGATACCTGTTACTGTAGAAAAAAATGTACCAGCTCTTTCTGATTCTTCGTTTATGGTATGCCAACGAGCGAGTTCTACCTGGGTGATGACTTCAGCATCAAGCGCAGCTTGTTCGACGCGGTCCATGAGCAGTAGGTAACGTGTTTCTGGATAGGAAAAAACAAATGAGACTGGTTCAGCTTGAATGGACTTGACGCCTTTCTGGTGTAGGAGACGCCAAGACTGGCGTGCCCCATATCCATTTACAAATCGGTCTGTAGCCACCCGCCGTGGGATCCCCGGGTACCGAGCTCGAATTCGCCCTATAGTGAGTCGTATTACAATTCACTGGCCGTCGTTTTACA
>ENA-OWMU01000054-OWMU01000054.1-marine-metagenome-genome-assembly--contig:-NODE-54-length-2945-cov-2.084728_pt1 | contig 2945 bp, 3 predicted proteins | sample MGYA00248940_ERZ651137 | MGnify/ENA primary metagenome ERZ651137 (study PRJEB26858, sample SAMN05422230) | marine metagenome | place: Canada:British Columbia, Canada | study: EMG produced TPA metagenomics...
GGGGGGGGGGGGGCGAAAGCGCGTCTCTCGATCGACGACCCGACGTCGTCTTCGGTCACGAACCGAGTCGCTTCGCGCCCGCCGCGCGACGCCGCACCCTTCTGAACCCTACAACACCCGACTACACACTACTACTGTAAACTCTCTCGTGAGGTTAACCCTAACTAAAGAGAACGCGGACGACCCCTCACGCCGCGCCCTCGGAGACGCACGGAAGCCAGTACACGCGTTCCCCCGCGATCGCGTCGCCGTCGTCCACCATGCACGCGCCGCAGCGAATCAACTCCCTCAACGCCGCGTCCGCGCGCGCGCCCTCCCACCCCGTGACGCGCATCAGCGACGTGCGCGTGACCGCGCCTCGCGTCGAAGTCCCCGCGTCGGCACGCCCCGAGTGGGAACCCCCCGAGTGGGCACCCCCCGAGTGGTGGGCGCCCCCCGAGCAGGCGCCCCCCGCGACGCGAATCACCTCGCCCTGGTCGGCGTTGAGCTCCGTCGGGACTGACGAGGATCGTTTCGGAGCGCGGTGATTCGCGTCAGTCGGAGCTGTGAGGCGTCGAGGTCGGGGAGAGAATCGCAGAAGTTCGCGCGGGAAAGGAAAAGTCCGTCCTCGAGGAACGGCGCGCACCGCGCGAACGGGGACGTCGTACAGTACTGTATGGGACCGGCGCGACGACAGAATGAATGAATGAACGAATGAATGAACGAACGAACGAACCTGACCGCACGACGACGCGTCCTCCGACGTTCAACGCGCTCCACCCCCCGCCCAACACGCGCAGCTTCTCGATCGCCCTCAGGACGTCGTCCTCGCTGACTTTCGCCGCGGCGGCGCCGCGGCGCTTGATGACCGCGCGCATGAGGTTCTCGAGGTCGATCAGCCCGCCGTTCGCGGCGCGCGTGGCGAGGCACGCCTCGACGATGGAGACGCCGAGCTATACGAGCGAATGTCGGGGTGGAATTGAATGGCGTCAGTTGGCGTTAAAAAGCGTCGAGGACGGGGATTGAAAGCGGGGGGTGGGTTGAGAGAGACGACAGCGAAAGTCCTTAAGAAACGGCGTTCACCACGCGAACGCGGTCGTATGGGAACCAGTGTAAGGAGAACACACCTCGTAGTAAAAGTCGCCGATGCCGAGCACCTCGGCCCAGAACCCCTTGTTCGACGCGAGCGGGTCCACTCCGACGTTGGCGCACATCTTGTGAAACGACGCGCGGAACGCCGGGTCTCGCTTGATCGCGGCCTTGTGCTTCAGCGCGAACTTCTCGAGCGACGCCTTGAACTCCGCGAGCTGCGCGCGCATCGCTTGGAGGCGCTCGGCGTTCGCGTGCGCGCCGAGACGCTGCATCGTCGCCGCGGTCTGCGTCCTCTGCTGGATCCCCGCGATCCCGGGGCGGCGGCGCATGGCGCGCTGGAGGAGGGAGGGGCGCCGGCGGCGGTGTGCGCCCGCCGCGGCGTGCGTCGAGCGGGCGCGCGGGCGTGAAAGTGATGACGACCAGACGACGTCTGCGTGGGTTTCTGTTGTCGACGAACTGAGGGCCATTCCATACAAAAAAAGTTCACCGGTCAGTTGAAAGGGGACGCGATCAAGTGTTGAAACCGAGCGATGGGTGAAAAACTTTTGTATAGCAGCTGCTGAACGAAGCGAAAAGTCTCTCATCAAATTCAAATTTCTCGGGACAGACGACGCGGGCGCCCCCCCTCGGGCCTCGTCGACATGACGACCGCGGGCCCGAAGGTCGTCGTCGGCGCCGAGCGCGACGACTCGCGCGTCACCGGCGTCGCGCTCCCGCCCGGGTCGTCCGCGAGCTCGGACAAGGGCGCGGTGACGATGTCTCTCTCCGGTCTTCGGTGGAACCTCAGAGGCGCGCCCGCGTGGGTGCGCGCGTCGACGCGCTGGTGGGGCGACGAGGGCGACGCGCCAGCTGGCGCGCCGAAGCGCCGCCGCGCGTGGGCGCGCCTCGCGACGGAAACGTCCGCGGAGCTGACGTTTCCGGTTCGATGCAAGCCCGCGGGGTTCGCGCGGTACTGCCGCGACGCGCGCGCGGTCGTGATCGAGATCTCGGACGGCCGCACCGCGCGCGTCATCGCTGAGTGCTCCGTCGACGTCTCCTCCCTCGACGTCCATCACGCCGTGAACACGCCCGTGCCGCTGTGCACGCGCGCGGGTAGCGCGCTCGGCGCGCTCGACGTCCGCGTCGCGATCGATTACGTCCCGGGGGCGGTGTCGTCGTTCGAGATGAACGAGCACATGTCGAGGGTGGACGACAAGCTGCCGTTGGCGCCGCCGCCGTCGACGAAGCCTCTCGCGGCGAGACGACGCGCGGAAGCCGAGGCCGAGGCTGCGCATCATCGGAGCATCCACGACGTCATTCGCCCGCCGACGCGCGTCGCGGTCGCGTCGGTGGTCCACGAGAACAAGCTCGCGCACTTGCGGTCGCTGCGGAGAAAGGGCGGCGGCGGCGCGGGGCACCCGCTGCCCGCGGAGGCGCCGATCGAAATACCCGTGGCTCCTCGTACGCCCGTCTCGAAGAGTACGAAGAATACGAACGACGAAACAAACGCCACCCCCTCGAGCGTTTTAGAGCTCGCGGAACGACTCGCGGCGCAGATGGACGACGCGCTCGCGTTCGACGCGCGCGCGTTGGAGACGTCGCTGGACATGAGCGATCGACGGTTCGATCGACGGTTCGTCGCGCCCGCGTCGCCGACGCGCGCGCGATGGTGGGGCGACGTGGGCGACAGCGTCCGCGCGTCGACGCGAAGCGACGCGAGCGGCGTTTCGAAGGTCGACAACTACGATTTCGATCGCGACGACGACGACGCCGCGCTGTGCGCGGACGAGGCGATACTTCGCGAGCTCTTCTTCGTCGACGACGACGGCGGTGGGATCCCCGGGTACCGAGCTCGAATTCGCCCTATAGTGAGTCGTATTACAATTCACTGGCCG
>ENA-OWMU01000070-OWMU01000070.1-marine-metagenome-genome-assembly--contig:-NODE-70-length-2551-cov-1.315683_pt1 | contig 2551 bp, 4 predicted proteins | sample MGYA00248940_ERZ651137 | MGnify/ENA primary metagenome ERZ651137 (study PRJEB26858, sample SAMN05422230) | marine metagenome | place: Canada:British Columbia, Canada | study: EMG produced TPA metagenomics...
CGGGTACAAGTCGATAGCCACAGGCCACGGCTGGCGCACAACGTTCAGCACCGCACTTAACGAATCAGGCAGATACTCGCCGGATTGGATTGAGATCCAACTAGCCCACGTCCCGAAGGGAATAAGGGGCGTTTATAACCAGGCTGCCTACCTGAAGCAACGGCGAGCAATGATGCAGGATTACGCCGACGCTATTGATTCAATATTGGCAGGTAACGGCAATCCTCTAGAACCGGAATGAATAATTAAGCGGCTTTTTTGCAAAGCGCAATTTTGCATTTTGTATAAGTATTTGTTTTGTGTGGTTTAACTATCACCTGATAAGAAACCTGTATTCAATTTGCCGGATTCGTCCGGCTTTTCTTTTTCGCTAATTATTCCATTATTCCAATTAAGTGGAATAAATTATTCAATATCAAGAACTTAAATCCATGTTTGCAACGAAAGATCCAGAGTTCGAAAATAGGATCAACACAAATAAAAGCCCCCGGAATGCTGCAACATGCCGGGGGCGGTATGAGAAACAAGCTAAAGGAGAATTTCTCATGTCTGATATGCTAGCAGTAGAACAAGAAACAAACAATGATGTTCGTCAATTTTTAAACAAAATTAACGAGTTACGGAATAAAGCACCCAAAAACGAAGAGACTAAACACGAAGAACACACGCCAGATAATCACGAGGAAACAGATCATCACGAGGCAAAACAGCAGGAGCAAGCCTGGCGTGGCAACCTGCGCTACCTGGACACATTAAACCGACTTGATGAAGTATTGCCCCGCAAACTGTACGAAAGATGGGAGAAAGAACATACAGTCAACGACGAGGCTGTGCTACGTGCTCTTTGTTACTTCGCTGGTACTGGCAAAAACTCACAGTTGGGATGGTGCAGGGTTGGTAGGGGAACAATCGACAAACGAGCCAGGCTATCAAAAAACACGGTTAAAAAATGCCTCGATCGTCTGGTCAACCACTTCAAACTTGTTGAGCGTACTGAAGGCTATATACCAGGATCGGCAGAAAGGGAGTGCAACGAATACCAGTTATTATTCAAGCCGTACAACATGAAATAACGGAATCAGGCGGGCAATGTTCCCGCCTTTTCTTTGCCTTAATTCCATGAATTCAGGTGGGTCAAAAGTTGCCGTTAGTGGTGGGTCAAAAGTTGCCGTTAAGGTGGGTCAAAAGTTGCCGAGTAAGAATTCTACTATTAAGAATTCTAGGCGACGGGAGTTTTTTAGCCTCCCGGTCGGTCATAGAGAGTCGCCTAGAGTTAAACAGAAGAATTATTTCGCCGCCTGATAGGTCGGCTGGTTGCGAGCATTAACCATGCTGATTAGCGCAATCATTTCCAGCAAGCTGGAAACGCCCATTCACTCACGCACAACCTGAACAGCAGACCAACAAACCATCATGGCATTCGTTCATGGGGAGCGCGGTATATCTCAAAGGGTGATTTCTTATTGGTGGGCCTTCGGAAGGCTTCGAGCAATTGCCAGCTTAAAAGACGGGCTTAGCAGTGATGGTTATCCGCCACGAATGTCCGTCATATTGCATTGCGCAGAAACGCGTGGCACTGAGGGAGTTTTCCGAATTAGTTTTGGGGACCCTTTCCCTGCTTCTGGAGCAAAAGACGAACGGCAAATGCAGTGCTTCCTTGTACGACTGCAGCGAAGAAGAAAAGCTGTTTGTTAAGCGCCTGAAGTTAATCAAAGCGGATATCCACGCCCAGCTGAAGGCCTGTGATTGCGATATTTCTGAATGACAGGTGGAATCATGAAACACGTTTTTAAATATCTTGATTTTGCAGAAGACCGCGAACACGCAGAATCAGTGGCGACCAAAGAGTTAAAACTGGACCACGTAGAAAAATTCGCTATCCGCGATCTAGCCAATGATATCAAAGAGCGTGGGTGTGTTGAGCTTGTCCAGCCTGGTGGATTCGATGAGCTGGTTCAGATCTATGAGGCCGGAGGCGATGGAATAGAGCCACTCAATTGTGGAATCGAATCAAGGAAGGTGGCAATTGCTGCCCTGCTTCGCGTCATGCGTGAACCAGACTTTCAATGCCTGGAAATGGTTCACGAAATCATAAGAATTGCTAGAGATTTGGAAGCGCCAGTTGACGCTCCGTTAGATTGCTAACGCCAAAATTAGCGCTGAATTAATGGGTAATTATTGCGGTTTTTGTCAATTTTCAACCTCAATTCTTGCGAAAAATGGCAAAAATAACGGTATTTTTCATCATTTATTGGGGGTTTTATGGAAGGCGAACTGATAGAAAACAATGGGTTAGACATTTATGACACCAGCGAAACACCGAAAAAGCGCGGTCGGCCAGCTAAATATAATGAAAAAATAGCAACGCAAATCGTCCTATTGGTAAGCGAAGGTTATAGTTTGCGCAAGATCAGCATGATGCCAGGGATGCCGAGCCACCGTCAGATGATGCGCTGGCAACTGGAGCATATGGACTTCAGGGAAGGGATAGCCTGGATGTCGTGGCTATGGTGCGCTGAAGCTGGCCGACGTGCCGTCGAGATAATCGACG
>ENA-OWMU01000143-OWMU01000143.1-marine-metagenome-genome-assembly--contig:-NODE-143-length-1801-cov-2.354408_pt1 | contig 1801 bp, 1 predicted proteins | sample MGYA00248940_ERZ651137 | MGnify/ENA primary metagenome ERZ651137 (study PRJEB26858, sample SAMN05422230) | marine metagenome | place: Canada:British Columbia, Canada | study: EMG produced TPA metagenomics...
ATGACTCATGATGAACCCTGTTCTATGGCTCCAGATGACAAACATGATCTCATATCAGGGACTTGTTCGCACCTTCCTTAGTGAAGTCATTTTTGTCAAGCAGGTTGATTTTGTAATCAACGAAAGTAGACATATTTTTGTTGAAGTAATAGGTTGCACCTACATCAACATATTTGACTAAGTCCTGATCGCCCCATACTCCAAGATCCTTACCTTTAGATTGCAGGTAAGCAACGGACGGACGCAGACCGAAATCGAACTGATATTGTGCAACAGCTTCGAAGTTTTGGGCTTTATTAGCAACGAAGTGATCAGCAAATACAGTCATATTCTGGGTTTCAGAATAGGTAGTGGCCAGGTAAATGTTGTTAGCGTCATATTTCAGACCTGCGGCCCAAACTTCTGCATTTTTACCGGAAGCAAATACTTCAGGAAGAACTTTCCCTGCATTAACTTGAGTGTCGGTACGATCAGATTTCGCATAAGTTGCACCGATACCGAATCCTTCGTATTCATAGGTAGCAGAGAAACCGAAGCCATCACCGTTACCTTCAGTGTAGTTATCGAAATCGCTACGATCGTTTTTGCCTTGGTACTGAGCAGCAAAGTTCAGACCATCAACCAGACCAAAGAAGTCGTTGTTACGATAGGTTGCAACACCAGTTGCACGTTGAGTCATGAACACGTCGGTTTGAGTCCAAGTGTCACCACCGAATTCTGGCAGTACGTCGGTCCAGGAAGTTACGTCATAAACAACGCCGTAGTTACGACCGTAGTCGAAAGAACCCACATCCTGGAATTTCAGACCTGCGAATGCCACACGGGTCCAGGAGTTGTTTTCGTTTTCAGCGCTGTTGCCCTGGATCTGATATTCCCACTGGCCGTAACCGGTCAGCTGGTCAGTAACCTGAGTTTCACCTTTGAAGCCAAGACGCATGTAGGTCTGGTCGCCATCTACATCTTTGTTGTCAGAGAAATAGTGCAGGCCGTCTACTTTACCGTACAGATCTAATTTGTTGCCGTCTTTGTTGTAAACTTCAGCAGCGTTTGCTGCGCCTGCTACCAGCAGAGCTGGGACCAGGAGGGACAGTACTTTAACTTTCATGTTATTAACCCTCTGTTATATGCCTTTATTTGCTTTTTTATGCCACTGCATACTGATTAACCCTCATTAATCAGTCGGCAAGTCCATTCTCCCCAAAAATGCAGAATAATCCAACACGAATATGATACTAAAACTTTTAAGATGTTTCATTTATCGCTATAGATGTTTCAAAATGTAAATGCAAGGGAACTTTTTAAGATTATTGCGGAATGGCGAAATAAGCACCTAACATCAAGCAATAATAATTCAAGGTTAAAATCAATAACTTATTCTTAAGTATTTGACAGCACTGAATGTCAAAACAAAACCTTCACTCGCAACTAGAATAACTCCCGCTATCATCATTAACTTTATTTATTACCGTCATTCATTTCTGAATGTCTGTTTACCCCTATTTCAACCGGATGCCTCGCATTCGGTTTTTTTTACCCTTCTTTACACACTTTTCATTATTCTGTGCTACCACAGAAAAACTATAACGCTTGTTAACTATTTCACAAATAATTAACATCCGCATAATTTCCAGCAATCTTTGTTTATTTGCAATTATTTTTGTTGGGCTTTTTGTAGGTTATTTGTACAGCAAAATGGCGCTTGTACATCTATTTCCCCCAATGCAGGATGATAAATATCACGGGAGAATAGAGAATCATCAATCAGGTAAGAGTCTGGAATTTCACACTGTACCCTTTATAC
>ENA-OWMU01000145-OWMU01000145.1-marine-metagenome-genome-assembly--contig:-NODE-145-length-1796-cov-1.117510_pt1 | contig 1796 bp, 2 predicted proteins | sample MGYA00248940_ERZ651137 | MGnify/ENA primary metagenome ERZ651137 (study PRJEB26858, sample SAMN05422230) | marine metagenome | place: Canada:British Columbia, Canada | study: EMG produced TPA metagenomics...
TCAGACTTTTGCTAAATTCGCAAAAGACTTTGCACATTTTGCTAATTTCACCGTACCGCTCTGTGACGTACTATAGTCGGCAAACGTCTCACCTTGAGGTTAAAAAATGAGCAACATCCTGATTATCAACGGCGCGAAAAAATTCGCCCACTCCAATGGTCAACTGAACGACACCCTGACCGAAGTCGCGGATGGCACACTGCGCGACCTTGGGCATGATGGCCGCATCGTTCGCGCCGACAGCGACTACGATGTCAAAGCGGAAGTACAAAACTTTCTCTGGGCTGATGTGGTGATCTGGCAGATGCCAGGCTGGTGGATGGGCGCGCCGTGGACAGTGAAAAAATACATTGATGATGTATTCACCGAAGGTCACGGGACGCTGTATGCCAGCGATGGTCGTACCCGCAAAGATCCGTCGAAAAAATACGGTTCCGGCGGCCTGGTACAGGGCAAAAAATATATGCTTTCTCTGACCTGGAACGCACCAATGGAAGCCTTCACCGAAAAAGATCAGTTCTTCCACGGCGTTGGCGTTGACGGTGTGTATCTGCCGTTCCATAAAGCAAACCAATTCCTCGGTATGGAACCGCTGCCGACATTTATCGCTAATGACGTGATAAAAATGCCTGATGTTCCCCGCTATACTGAAGAATATCGCAAGCATCTTGTGGAAATTTTTGGTTAACTAGAGCTCAGGCTTTAGAAGGAGTTAACCATGCTTACCGTAATCGCAGAAATCCGTACTCGTCCTGGTCAACATCACCGTCAGGCGGTATTGGATCAGTTTGCTAAAATCGTTCCAACCGTACTGAAAGAAGAAGGTTGCCACGGCTATGCGCCAATGGTGGATTGCGCAGCTGGCGTGAGTTTCCAGTCTATGGCACCGGATTCTATCGTGATGATTGAGCAGTGGGAAAGCATCGCGCATCTTGAAGCGCATCTGCAAACCCCGCACATGAAGGCGTATAGCGAAGCCGTAAAAGGTGACGTGCTGGAGATGAATATCCGTATTCTGCAGCCAGGGATTTAATCCTGCCTTGTTTGCCCGGCCATCCTGACCGGGCAATGTTCTTTCCTTTAAACCTCAATCTCCGCCATGTCGCCTTTCTCTTGCAACCAGTTGCGGCGATCTTCCGAGCGTTTCTTCGCCAGCAGCATATCCATCATCGCGTCAGTACGCTGATCGTCTTCATCATCGATAGTCAACTGCACCAGACGGCGAGTGTTCGGATCAAGCGTGGTTTCGCGCAATTGCATCGGGTTCATTTCCCCCAGACCTTTAAAACGCTGGACGTTCGGCTTGCCTTTCTTGCGTTTTAATTGCTCAAGTACGCCCTCTTTCTCTTCTTCCGTCAGCGCGTAATAAACCTCTTTCCCGAGATCAATACGGTAGAGCGGTGGCAGTGCGACGTAAACGTGACCGTGTTTCACCAACGCGCGGAAATGTTTTACGAACAAAGCGCAGAGCAGCGTGGCAATGTGCAGACCATCAGAGTCCGCATCCGCGAGGATACAGATTTTGCCATAACGAAGCTGGCTCAGATCGTCGCTGTCAGGATCGATACCGATCGCTACCGAAATATCGTGCACTTCCTGCGAAGCCAGCACTTCGTCGGAAGAGACTTCCCAGGTGTTAAGGATCTTACCTTTCAGTGGCATGATCGCCTGATATTCGCGATCGCGCGCCTGCTTGGCAGATCCGCCTGCGGAGTCACCTTCCACAAGGAACAGCTCGGTACGGTTAAGGTCCTGCGCGGTACAATCAGCCAGTTTGCCAGGCAACGCCGGGCCGC
>ENA-OWMU01000184-OWMU01000184.1-marine-metagenome-genome-assembly--contig:-NODE-184-length-1630-cov-1.632968_pt1 | contig 1630 bp, 2 predicted proteins | sample MGYA00248940_ERZ651137 | MGnify/ENA primary metagenome ERZ651137 (study PRJEB26858, sample SAMN05422230) | marine metagenome | place: Canada:British Columbia, Canada | study: EMG produced TPA metagenomics...
AGACCGCCGGACGGCTAAAATAAAATTTGCTTAATCTCAATTATCATGCGTTAATAGCTGCGTCGGTTTGAAAGACAGACAGCATACAAAGTAGTTTACTAAAGCAGTTCTCATTATCAGGCATTATCCCCTTCTTTTGAGTCTCTCTCCTGAACACTAAGTAGTTTCTGTATTAAAGCCCTGTTTGCCGAAAGGCCCAAAATGAAGGAAGTAAAATATGTCTAATAAAATGACTGGTTTAGTAAAATGGTTTAACGCAGATAAAGGTTTTGGCTTTATCACTCCTGATGATGGCAGCAAAGACGTTTTCGTCCATTTCACCGCCATCCGGAGCAATGAATTCCGCACGCTGAACGAAAATCAGAAAGTTGAATTTTCTATTGAGCAGGGGCAACGTGGCCCCGCGGCAGCGAACGTTGTTACGCTCTAAGGTTGCCATTATTACTCAACATCTCCATTTCCGCTGTCCATGTTGTCATGGTTCACAGTACCGCACATCGGCATTCGATGTGACGGAGCGAAACCCTTTGGGCGCTAAGTGTATTTTTTGTAAATCGACGATGATCACCTTTGATAACGTCGCGCTGCAAATACGCACTGACCATGCGCCGCTGGATTTCACAAAATAATATCAGGCTCCCTCGTGGAGCCTTTTTTATATCTGCCTTATTTTTCTTCAACGCTGTATGTATAGTAAGCGATAACCTGTTGATTATTGAATCTTTCGGGGAGATGGCTTATAACATTTCTTACCTGACCAGGGTACCGGGAACCAACACCTTACTGGCGTGTTGCTGTCTTTTAAGACCAGAAGAGGTTAACAGTGAATATTGAAGAGTTAAAAAAACAAGCCGAAACGGAAATCGCCGACTTTATCGCGCAAAAAATCGCCGAGCTGAACAAGAATACAGGGAAAGAAGTCTCTGAAATTCGCTTCACCGCACGAGAAAAAATGACCGGGCTTGAAAGTTATGATGTCAAAATCAAAATAATGTGATTTTGTGAACATCACCCCGTGCGAGGTGATGTTCCGCTTGTTGCTAATTTAGTGACCAATCATTGGCGCTTGTGGAATTAAGCGTCGGTACAATTCCTCCGGCACCGGGCTTTGCCATACTCCCGCATACATTGCGTAACCAATCACCGCAAACATAATCCCCAGAACCAGTAGCGTCATTAACCAGCCAGACAACGCAAAGGCTTTTTTATTTGCCGCAGGTTTTTGCAGTGAAAAGGTCAATGTTGAGGCTACCGGACATGACTCTACGCAAGTCATACAGCCGGTACATTCCACTGTTCGTACCTGAATTAATTTATCGACCGGGATCCGTGATGGGCAATTTTTTGCGCATTTGCCACAGTCGATACAACTTTCGGCATTGCGACGAATCTTAAACGGCGACAATAGCGAAACCACGCCCATCAGCGCGCCATATGGGCAAAGATAACGACACCAGGCATGGCGAATAAACAGGCTGGCAATCAGCAAAACGGTCACGCTGATTAATGTCGCGGTCCCCATATGACGAAAGAAATCGAGCATTTTAACGTCCATCACCACGCTGTAGGGCGACAACATAAAATAGTGAATCGCCTGAGCGGGCATCAATAACGCGATATAGATAAAAAA
>ENA-OWMU01000226-OWMU01000226.1-marine-metagenome-genome-assembly--contig:-NODE-226-length-1514-cov-2660.798887_pt1 | contig 1514 bp, 1 predicted proteins | sample MGYA00248940_ERZ651137 | MGnify/ENA primary metagenome ERZ651137 (study PRJEB26858, sample SAMN05422230) | marine metagenome | place: Canada:British Columbia, Canada | study: EMG produced TPA metagenomics...
ACTACGACGACGCGGGTAGGTCCCTCGGTGGTCGCGTTCGCACGCTCGCTCCGTCCGTTATCTTTCCTTCTGTCGACCGACGACGTCCGCTGACATCTCTTGCGTTTTTTTCTCTTCCACACCGCAGGCCAGTGGATCTCTTTCGGCGGAGAGGTCGACCAATACTTGCAGGCCGCGCAGCCGCACGAGTACCAGGCAAGAAGATACTAATCCGCTCGTCTAACTATACGATTGATTCCTTTCACGACGGCGACGCGCGCGGCGAGCGCGACGTCGTCGTCGTTCGGTCCCTTCTCCGACGTAGCCGTCGTTGTCGTCATTGTTGTAATCATAATTTCAGACGCTCCCGCGCTCACGAATCCGCCTCCTCCCGCGCGTCCCCAGGCCGCCCCTCACGCGCCGCCGCCGCCGCCGCAGCACCACGCGTACCAGCACCCACCACCCGGCGGCCCGCCTCTTCGACGCCCGGACGCGTTCGCCGCGCACGCGCCGTCCGCGGAGGAGGAGCGCAGGACGCGCGAGGACGAAGCCAGAGCGGCGGCGAGCGCGGAGGTCGAGTGCGGCATCTGCCTCGAGGTCGTGCACGAAAAGCCGCGCATCGGCGACCGACGGTTCGGGCTCCTCTCCGGGTGCGACCACGCGTTTTGCCTCGCGTGCATCCGCGACTGGAGAGATGGCGGCGTCGCGGGTAAAGACGCGGCGACGGCGTCCGCGTTGGATCAGGCGAGGAAGTGTCCGATCTGCCGCGCGCAGTCGCATTACACGGTGCCGTCGACGTATTGGCCTCGGGACGAGATCGACAAGGCGATGATCGTCGGCGAGTACAAGCGGCGGATGGACAAGATACCGTGTCGTAATTTCGACTACGGCGACGGGCACTGCCCGTTCGGGAGCTCGTGTTTTTACGCGCACTTGCTGAGGGACGGCTCGCGCGCGAGCGAGGATGTTCGCAAGACGACCGACGCGGAGGGGAATCTGAACATCGTCGGCGGGATTCGCCTGAGCGACTTTCTGGATACGAGCGCGGGTCGAAGAGCGTTGCGTTGAATAGATTGAGCGAACGATGTGACGATGTGACGATGTAACGACGACGACGAGTCATAAACAAAACGCGTATGTGTATGTGGTATTAAAGAATGAAAGACGGCAGCGTCCCTGCGTGACCCCGAACCCGGGGGCACCGCCGCCGTCGCGCGATCGATCGTCGTCCGCCTCATCACGGCTCGTAAGAGAGAATGGGCGACAGCCACTTCTCCGCAACCTTGTAATCCTGCTTCTTGCGGTCCGCGTACTCCTGTACCTGGTCCGCGGTGATCTTCCCGACGTTGAAATACTGCGAGCTCTTCCCCGCGAAGTACAACCCGGACACCGACGCGGACGGAAGCATCGCGAACGATTCCGTGAGCTCGACGGAAATTTCCTCCTTGACGTTCATGAGATCCCACATCGTCGCCTTCTCCGTGTGATCCGGTTGCGACGGGTACCCGGGCGCGGGGCGGATGCCCTGATACTTC
>ENA-OWMU01000263-OWMU01000263.1-marine-metagenome-genome-assembly--contig:-NODE-263-length-1439-cov-1.450073_pt1 | contig 1439 bp, 1 predicted proteins | sample MGYA00248940_ERZ651137 | MGnify/ENA primary metagenome ERZ651137 (study PRJEB26858, sample SAMN05422230) | marine metagenome | place: Canada:British Columbia, Canada | study: EMG produced TPA metagenomics...
CAGATCGGCCAGGCCCAGAATCGGGTCGGCAGGAGCGGCGGTAATGTTCTCAAACATGGCGAGGTTCCATTATGGTTACAGAAGGGAAGTCCGCTATCAGGGTAACGGGAGATTTACAAAATTCCAACTATTACTGATGAAAACGCAGGCTGTTTTTGCAAGACGTGAGATTGCTCTGGAAGGTATAAAAAAAACAGGACCAAAGTCCTGTTTTTTCGGCATTTAACAAAGAGGTGTGCTATTAGAACTGGTAAACGATACCCACAGCAACGGTGTCGTCTGAACCTACGCCCAGTTTGTTGTCAGAATCGATCTGGTTGATGATGTAGTCAACATAGGTGGACATGTTTTTGTTGAAGTAGTAGGTTGCGCCCACTTCAAAGTAGTTCACCAGATCAACATCACCGATACCTTCTACGTCTTTCGCTTTAGATTTGGTGTAAGCGATGGACGGACGCAGACCGAAATCGAACTGGTATTGCGCAACTAACAGAACGTCTTGCGTTTTGTTGGCGAAGCCGCTGGTGTTTGTAAATTTATTAGTGATCGGCGTAGCGTTACGGGTTTCACCGTAGTTCGCTGCCAGGTAGATGTTGTTCGCGTCGTACTTCAGACCAGTAGCCCACTGTTCAGCTTTTTTACCGTTGCCAAGAGGTTGAGCTTCTTGCAGGTTGGTACGGTCAGCTGCACCATAAGCACCAACGATACCAAAGCCTTCGTATTCGTAGCTGATAGAACCGCCAACACCGTCGCCGTTAGAACGGCGTGCAGTGTCACGCTCGTTTTTACCCAGGTACTGAACAGCGAAGTTCAGGCCATCAACCAGACCAAAGAAGTTGGAGTTACGATAGGTAGCAACGCCGCCAACACGACCAACGAAGAAGTCATCGCTGTATGCAGTATCACCACCAAATTCTGGCAGCATATCGGTCCATGCTTCTACGTCATATACGACACCGTAGTTACGACCATAGTCGAAAGTACCATTCTGACCAAAGCCTAAACCTGCAAATGCCAGACGCGTTGCGGTATTACCCTTGTCGCTTTCAGGACCGTTTGCGCCAATGTTAAATTCCCACTGACCATAACCAGTGAATTGATCAGCGATCTGAGTTTCACCTTTGAAACCGATACGGGCATATGACATGTCGCCATCGCTGCCAGAATCATCAGAGAAGTAGTGCAGACCCACTACTTTTCCGTACAAATCCAGTTTATTACCATCTTTATTATAGACTTCAGCCGCATTTGCTGCGCCAGCAACTAATAACGCCGGGACCAGCATTGCCAGAACTTTTCTTTTCATTATGTATTCCCTTGTGATTATAATCTTCATGAATATATCAATAAGTGCCGTTATCCAAAAAAAAGCACATTTGGATACTATTCTATGAAGTTCATTTTATTTTAAGGATTACATGTAACAAATGTATTTAAAA
>ENA-OWMU01000404-OWMU01000404.1-marine-metagenome-genome-assembly--contig:-NODE-404-length-1220-cov-1.823272_pt1 | contig 1220 bp, 1 predicted proteins | sample MGYA00248940_ERZ651137 | MGnify/ENA primary metagenome ERZ651137 (study PRJEB26858, sample SAMN05422230) | marine metagenome | place: Canada:British Columbia, Canada | study: EMG produced TPA metagenomics...
AATTTCAAGTCAGGATGATGCTATGCCCGTTGCCCACGTTGCCTTGCCCGTTCCGCTTCCTCGTACCTTTGACTATCTGCTGCCAGAAGGCATGACGGTTAAAGCTGGGTGTCGCGTGCGCGTGCCGTTTGGCAAACAGCAGGAGCGCATCGGGATTGTGGTATCAGTTAGCGATGCCAGCGAACTGCCGCTCAATGAGCTAAAAGCGGTAGTCGAAGTGCTGGATAGTGAGCCGGTGTTTACTCACTCCGTCTGGCGATTGCTGCTATGGGCGGCAGATTACTATCATCATCCGATTGGCGATGTGCTGTTTCATGCCTTGCCGATTTTACACGCCAGGGGCGGCCTGCGGCGAACGCGCCGATGTGGTACTGGTTTGCCACTGAACAAGGCCAGGCGGTGGATCTGAACAGCCTGAAACGCTCCCCCAAGCAACAACAGGCGCTGGCGGCGTTACGGCAAGGCAAAATCTGGCGCGACCAGGTCGCCACGCTCGAATTTAATGATGCCGCGTTGCAGGCGCTACGCAAAAAAGGTCTGTGTGATTTAGCAAGTGAAACACCAGAGTTTAGCGACTGGCGAACGAACTATGCCGTTTCTGGTGAGCGGTTGCGATTGAATACCGAACAGGCCACCGCCGTTGGCGCAATTCATAGCGCGGCAGATACTTTTTCTGCCTGGCTGCTGGCGGGCGTTACCGGTTCCGGTAAAACGGAGGTTTATCTCAGCGTACTGGAAAACGTGCTCGCTCAGGGCAAACAGGCGCTGGTGATGGTGCCGGAAATCGGCCTGACACCGCAAACTATCGCCCGTTTTCGTGAACGTTTTAATGCCCCCGTGGAAGTTCTGCATTCCGGCCTGAACGACAGCGAGCGTCTTTCGGCGTGGCTGAAAGCGAAAAATGGTGAGGCGGCGATTGTGATCGGCACCCGCTCCGCGCTGTTTACGCCGTTTAAAAATCTCGGCGTGATTGTCATTGATGAAGAGCACGACAGCTCCTACAAGCAGCAGGAAGGCTGGCGCTATCATGCCCGCGACCTGGCGGTGTATCGTGCGCACAGCGAGCAAATCCCGATTATTCTTGGCTCCGCAACGCCCGCGCTGGAAACGTTATGCAACGTCCAGCAGAAAAAATACCGCCTGCTGCGCCTGACCCGTCGGGCAGGGAATGCGCGTCCGGCAATTCAACATGTGCTGGATTTAAAAGGTCAGAAGGTGCA
>ENA-OWMU01000456-OWMU01000456.1-marine-metagenome-genome-assembly--contig:-NODE-456-length-1150-cov-1.845294_pt1 | contig 1150 bp, 1 predicted proteins | sample MGYA00248940_ERZ651137 | MGnify/ENA primary metagenome ERZ651137 (study PRJEB26858, sample SAMN05422230) | marine metagenome | place: Canada:British Columbia, Canada | study: EMG produced TPA metagenomics...
CTCTTATTAGTGCCAGAAAAGCAGCGCTTTCGCGCTGCACGTAGGGGGGCTGTTAAACAGCCACTAACATGCCGCCATCAACAAACAACAGGTGGCCGTTTACGAAATCAGAGGCTTTTGAAGAAAGGAACACCGCAGCACCAATCAGTTCCTGCGGATCTCCCCAGCGTGCGGCGGGGTTCCTTTTGCACAACCAGGCGGTGAAGGCTTCGTCCTCAACCAGTGCTTTAGTCATTTCTGTTTTGAAATAGCCCGGCGCAATACCGTTGACCTGAATATTGTGGCGCGCCAGCTCGACGCACATGCCGCGGGTGAGCATTTTTACCGCCCCTTTCGATGCGGCATAAGGGGTGATGGTGTCACGTCCCAGTTCGCTTTGCATCGAGCAAATATTAATAACTTTACCTGCCTTGCGTTCAACCATGTGACGAGTTACCGCTTGCGATACCAGGAACACGGCGGTCTGGTTTACTGCGATCACATCATTCCACTCTTGTTCAGGGAACTCAGTAAAAGGATGACGGCGCTGGATACCGGCGTTATTCACCAGCACATCAATGGGGCCGATGTCCTTTTCGATATGTTCAACGGCGGCATCAATTTCATGTTTATGAGTAACATTAAAAGGTGCGGCAACGGCCTGAATACCCTCCTGGTGGAGTTTTTCTACAGCAAGTTCTGCGCGTTCGGCAGTAATATCATTAATAATTATTTGTGCGCCATATTTACCCAGGCCGGTTGCCAGTAAAAAGCCAATGCCCTGTGCTGAACCGGTAATCAAGATATTTTTTCCTGCCAGTGAAAATAGATCGTTCATTGTATTATTCCTTTATTTATCTCTTAGAAAACAAGCTGGACTTTTGCTGCCTGGGTTTTATCACCGGCGAAACGTAGCGCCTCTTCCAGGTCAGTGAAGGGATATTCAGCACTCAGTAAAGGCAGTGGATTGATAACGCCATTCGCCAGCCATGACACTGCGGTATTAAATTCGCTGGTAAAACGGAAAGAGCCTCTGAGTGAAATCTCCTTACCAATCAACGTCATCATTGGGAATTCTGCCATCGCGCCTCCCATACCTACCTGCACCATTACGCCGCGTGCACGAGTGACCTCCAGACAGGTATTCACTGATGAAGGATGACCGGACACT
>ENA-OWMU01000464-OWMU01000464.1-marine-metagenome-genome-assembly--contig:-NODE-464-length-1136-cov-2704.556185_pt1 | contig 1136 bp, 1 predicted proteins | sample MGYA00248940_ERZ651137 | MGnify/ENA primary metagenome ERZ651137 (study PRJEB26858, sample SAMN05422230) | marine metagenome | place: Canada:British Columbia, Canada | study: EMG produced TPA metagenomics...
GATGCAGTAGTACTGTAGTTCTGATAGCAGCGCGATCGATGAATTCATCGAGAGAGAGCGACTCTTTTCTCGTCTTCTCTGTTCTCTCGCGCGCGGGAGCGTCTCCCGCCCCCCCGGCGACGCCGCCGCGTTTTGTTTTTCGCTGAGACCGACTGTCGCGGTCAAAATTGCTTTCAAATAAGTCGGCACGGGTCGAACGTGTCGCGTTCAAGAAACCGATAAACTCGATCTCTGATCCGGTGAATTCTGGAGAATTGACGGCGGAGAGTGAGCGAACGGAGAGTCGAACGGAGCGGAGGCGCAGCTCCCAGGCGGCGTTTCGCCGCGCGCGCCGTCCATTTCCGGAGACGCCGCGCAGCGACGCCGGCGAGAACACGCACGCCTCCGAGGAACTTCGGAGAGTCGCGTGACGTCGTCGAAACACACGACATCGCGATAACCGGCTCCGCGGACCGCTCATCGATCCCCGGCGCGTCGCGTTCCCTCGCGTCGACGTCGCGCGGTCTCCGAGCGCTCGCATCGCGTTTTCTCTCGCGCGATGCCGGCATCGTTCGCCGTCCCGGCGATAGGGAAGTACACATGGCACGACGCGTATAACTACGCGAGGGTCAACCCCGGCAACGCGTCCGTGGCGTTGCTCCTCGCGTGGCCGCTGTTCCTCGCGTTCATGGCGCTGATCGTCGTCCTCACCCCGGTGGTCTTCCCCGGGCTCGCGATCGCGTCGTACGTCCTCAAAGCGACGAACGCGCCCGCGATCGAGAAGCCGAAGGCGAAGCCCGCGGCCGCGGGCACGGGCGCGTCCTACGCGGAGATGTACCCGGAGGTCCAACCGAAGGCGGCGCAAGGTGCGTCCGCGCGCGAATTTCCCGTCTCTTTCCGTCGCCGCGACCGCGCGCGTGGACGTCGATCGCGCCCGCGCGTCGCCGCCCCCGCGAAACACGTCATCGTCCGCTCCGCACGTCTTTTTCGAAGATCTCGCGCTGACGTCCCCTTCCCCTCGTCTCGTGTCCTCCCGCAGCCCCCGTGCCGAAGTACAAGAAGTGGGTCGACCCCGTCGAGGCCTCCCCCGCGTTCGACCTGATCAACAAGATCATGAAAGAGCGCATCATGGTCATCGACGGCGCCATGGGCACGGC
>ENA-OWMU01000620-OWMU01000620.1-marine-metagenome-genome-assembly--contig:-NODE-620-length-1014-cov-1.153682_pt1 | contig 1014 bp, 1 predicted proteins | sample MGYA00248940_ERZ651137 | MGnify/ENA primary metagenome ERZ651137 (study PRJEB26858, sample SAMN05422230) | marine metagenome | place: Canada:British Columbia, Canada | study: EMG produced TPA metagenomics...
AAGGTTTTCGCGGTAGCGGGATGCGTCGTGTTGATGACGACCATGCCCGACAGTTGCAATTCGTGGCAAAAATGCAGGAATAAAACAATGAACAAGAAGATTCATTCCCTGGCCTTGTTGGTCAATCTGGGGATTTATGGGGTAGCGCAGGCACAAGAGCCGACCGATACTCCTGTTTCACATGACGATACTATTGTCGTTACCGCCGCCGAGCAGAACTTACAGGCGCCTGGCGTTTCGACCATCACCGCAGATGAAATCCGCAAAAACCCGGTTGCCCGCGATGTGTCGAAGATCATCCGTACCATGCCAGGCGTTAACCTGACCGGTAACTCCACCAGTGGTCAGCGTGGGAATAACCGACAGATTGATATTCGCGGTATGGGTCCGGAAAACACGCTGATTTTGATTGACGGCAAGCCGGTAAGCAGCCGTAACTCGGTGCGTCAGGGCTGGCGTGGCGAGCGCGATACCCGTGGTGATACTTCCTGGGTGCCACCTGAAATGATTGAACGTATTGAAGTTCTGCGTGGTCCGGCAGCTGCGCGTTATGGCAACGGCGCGGCGGGCGGCGTGGTTAACATCATTACCAAAAAAGGCAGCGGCGAGTGGCACGGCTCCTGGGACGCATATTTCAATGCGCCAGAACATAAAGAGGAAGGTGCCACCAAACGCACTAACTTTAGCCTGACCGGTCCGCTGGGCGACGAATTCAGCTTCCGTTTGTATGGCAACCTCGACAAAACCCAGGCTGACGCGTGGGATATCAACCAGGGCCATCAGTCCGCGCGTGCCGGAACGTATGCCACGACGTTACCAGCCGGGCGCGAAGGGGTAATCAACAAAGATATTAATGGCGTGGTGCGCTGGGATTTCGCGCAGATCGGAAGAGCACACGTCTGAACTCCAGTCACAAGACTATCTCGTATGCCGTCTTCTGCTTGAAAAAAGAAATGATGAACCTGAATCGCCAGCGGCATCAGCACCTTGTCGCCTTGCGTATAATATTTGCCC